>Ga0209140_1000153_pt1 | contig 41104 bp, 27 predicted proteins | sample SaaInlV_120m_DNA_3_FD_184666 | JGI IMG/M metagenome (GOLD analysis project Ga0209140, IMG submission 184666) | Marine microbial communities from expanding oxygen minimum zones in the Saanich Inlet - Saanich Inlet SI073_LV_100m_DNA (SPAdes) (version 2) | ecosystem: Environmental > Aquatic >... | reverse complement strand
GAACATTCTTTTCAATTTTATATAATGGCATAGTATTCTTGTATCCTCTTCTTACCCATTCATCAATCATGGTATTTATATATAACTTAAGCGCATCTGGATAAGGTTTCCACATTAAGGTTGCTGGATGGTTTAACCACCCTTTGTATGGTTTACCATTTAAAGATTTTTCTCCCAATATTGCTTTTAAAATTTGAGCACCCTCAACACGTTGCTTACCCAATCTACGGTAATCTAAACATTCTGCGGATTGCTTAAAATCGGGGTAAGGTAAAAAGGTCTGCAATTTAATCCCTTAAATAGCTTAACGATTCTGGGGAAAATGAAATCGGTTTTATATTAAGCAACTTAAAAACTTCCCCCGAATCGCAAACATTACCTTCAAGTAACATCGTTATTTGATCCTTAGTAACTGGGAACCATTGAAACCGATCGAATAAGAATGCGAATCCTTGTATGATGATGGCTGGTGCAGGAATGGTCCATTTATTTTTGCCATATGCACTTGAAATAATTTTAATTATATCTTGCCAATAATAGGTATCACCGCCAAGACAGTATGTTTTTTTTACTAAACTTATCTCTTTGATAGATTTTACGAAAATAGAAGCCACATCCTTAATGTGGATAGGTGACATGGCAAAGTCCCCTGCTTTTAATGGATTGAACCCTTTATGAAAATTTGGCGCAGGAAAAGGAAGGTTTAACATATCTTTTTTTAATTGGGTACAGAATTCCGGACGGTCATTACCACGGGGGTCTCCAAAAATCAACGATGGCCTAAAAATCGTATAGTCTAAATCTGCAAACTTTAAATATTCTTCAGAATTGTATTTTGTACTTTGATAGCCGGTTCCATTCATTTTTGCACCATTGGCACTCATTAGAATGAAACGATTAATGCCTTTTTCTTTTGCAGCATCAATACATCGCTTGGCACCGTTAAAATGTAGGTTCTCATAGGTGATGCCGCGATTGGGAAATTCACGGATAATTCCTATAGCGTAGATTACAGCACCACAACCATCCAGAGTTTCATTAATCGCAATTTTATCATCAATATCTCCTTTAATTATCCGACATTTTTCCTTTTGAAGCAATTTATTCTCAGACCCTCCCCGAACCATTAAGTTTGCTTCCATGCCTTGAGAAATCAATTCATCTACAATATAAGATCCTACAAACCCTGTAGCACCAAACAGAGCGACTTTCATGATTCGATCATCCTTTCAGTAGATATATTTATAATTTCAAAATAATTCTGGATTACGGTTTTACGATGCTTAAAAATTTTCTCCAAATCTTTTCGTACCCAAATTGAATGAGCCAGTGTGCCCAACCATCCCAGTGGTAAAGAATATTTTACCTTGTCTATTATTTCAACTCCTCCTTCAACTGCTTGAAACGTATGTGTATGATGCCAAAATGTATATGGGCCTTTAATTTGTTGATCAACAAAACGAAAAGGAGGCTCATAATCGGAAATCAGAGTACGCCAATGAATTGGAATCCCAAATAAACGAATCGTATAGTCAATAAGGCTTCCTGTCTCCATCCTGATCGAGATCGGAGTCAAAATATTGAATGAGAGTGATTCAGGAGTAATCATTTCAAGATTCTCTGGTTTTGAAAAAAATTGGAAAACAACATCTAATGGTTTATTAATGTATTGTTTTGTATTAATCTCAAAAGTTTTCACGATTCCATTACTACCTTAAAATAGTTAAATAAATCGGTCATATTTTTTAATTCAATGGTAGTAGACCTATTTTCTTCAATTAATAAATGATTTCCGGAACCGCCAATGAGTATTTCAATATCGTTTTTATGACAAATTTGAAGGAGTTGAGATATTTCTGAATTAAATGTATCTGTATCCAACACATAATTTGAAGAAATGATCAAATGCGTTGGATTCACAACTTGTATTTTAGATTCTATTTCAGGGGCCGGTATATTGGGACCTAGATTGGTAGAAGGAATATTTATTTCATCTAATATAGATTGAATCATGACCAATGGTATTTCATGTTCATCATTAGTCAGTGTCATACAAATAACTTTTTTGGGTATTTTTACATTATTTTTAGAGATTTCAGAATGAATTCGATACATGACATTCCTAATTGTTTCTGTCATAGTATGTTCATCTGCAATAGATAGTTTATTATTCGACCATAGATCCCCGATTCTACTCAAAACATTTAAAATCAATTCATCATAAATACGATATTGCGGTTCTCCTTTGATTAATAAGGAATTTATTACATCATGGATTGAATCAACACTTTGCTGAAGGCTTAATTGGAATAAATAGTCTCTTAAATATTTATAATCAATTCTATCAATTCGTTGAACAAGCTCTTTTTCGCCCTTATTCAGATATTGAATTATATTTACTTTTAATTTTTGATTGATTTTTTCCTTTAAAAAATTCTTTACATGGGACAACAGAAATTTCCGGTGTCCACCTACGGTTTGATAACAATCAAGTTTACCACTATCGGTCCATCGTTTTATTGTTGAAACATTCACGCCCATAATTGATGCAACTTCTTTCGAATTTAGATATTTCATACTATTATTTTAAATAATCATTATTATAATTCAAAGACTATAACGAGCGTTATGAGCGTTTAATTTCTTAATTTATTGATTATTCCACTAAATATTATTCCGTGAAAGGGATAAACGGAAAACTAATCTAAAACCGACTTTAACTGTCATTTTTAGGATGATGCCACCAGTCTTACTTGGCTAATGAAAAATATGAAATATTATATTATTTATTTCTTTGAGGGACCAAAGATAAAAGCATTAATAAAGTATAAAAGATGAGACCAATAGACAATATAACTATAAAGTAATAGGGCCATTCCGGCATCAGTAATGTAAAATTAACCCCAGGTGGTTTTTCAAAGGTAAACATATAATTACTTCCAAGAATCAAATTAATGATAATGATGGATACAACGAGGGCCGTTGTCCATTGTATGGCATTGAAATAGTCAACCCATCGTGGTCGGTAGCCATCTATCAAAAGTGCAAACATTACAAAAATGACAAGACCGTGGGCAAAAAAATAGTGAATAGACATATATATTTGCGCCATCTCAGATAAATTGGTATTAATAAATGCAAAAAATGAACCACCAAAACCTGCAAAAAAGAACCAGTTCTGCAGAGGACGATAATGTTGAAAGCGAGTGTAAACAGGAATAAGCAAAGCAGACAGGTAGCACATTTCCAGAGGGAGAGATGTGCGATAAGACCAAATACCATAATAGACCATATTTAACTGGAAGGCAATCTCATTGAAAACCACTAGCCAACTGATTGTTTCTAGTATAATAATTTTCAATTTGTTTGAACCATGGCTGTAAATCCATGCTGCAGCTATGCAAAGTACAGTACTTATACCTCCGAAGATCACATGCTGACTTGGCAGCGCTACAATAACATTTATAACATCAGTAATCATTCAGCAATAAACCAAGAATTTGAAGCATAGCCTAATTTTTAATCCAGTAATTCAGCTTGAAATATAGTGCATTCGCTTCTTCTGATGTCCAGGCTTTATCGATAGGTGAATAATATTTATTGTCATTTAGATTATATACTATGAAAATAGTGCTTCCCGAACGGTATTCCCAACGGAGCACAAAAGTACCAACTGTATTCTGCAATTTGAAATCAGGATTGTCATAATCATTAAGATAATCATAGCCTCCAAGATCCATGGTCTCCGGTGCTAAAAGCCGGTAGAAACTTTCATATTTCATATTCGCATAAAATGGCTGGACAAAACATTGGAGTGACAGATCAGGTGAAAATGTCCAATTCATACGCAGAGTAACGTCCCGCGTTAGAAGTAAAGAATTCGCATAAACCCTGGCAGTATCATTTAGGGTTTCTACAACATCAACCCACTGCATATAGCTAGGACTCCGATCTTGCATAGCTTTTATTTCAATATTGAGTGGTTCGATGGGTTTTATCTCTGCTCCCAGACTGACACGATATCCTCGGCCTCTATTCTTACCATAACCCGAACCAATTTCTGCATTTAAAACTAGTTTTTTTCTGCGATCTGTACTAAAGGTTGGTCCGGCATAGCCCCAGAGTTCTGTTTTGTAAGCCCAGGCTTCTTCATCCCTGAAAATATCTTCATCATTGTAAGCAGGTAAAAACACTTTACTAAAAAAACCAGCCGTATAGTAATTGTTAAATAAATTACTTTGCTCAATTTCAAGCTCTCGCTCTAAAACCAAACCATCACCGCGCCATTCTTGCATGTATTTAAATTCTAGATCGTTATTAATAAATTTTCCCCAAGGTTCCTGCTTTCGGAAATCTACTTTTCCACCAGCCCAGTTTGTGTTATTACGTTGCAAATAACCTAGATCATTCACATCGAATTTATCATCAAAATATCCATACCATAACCGAGCGCTCCACCAGGATGGATCCACATAACCCAATCTAAAGCGGATTGCGTTCCCCGTTATATTTTTAGCATCAGAACGAACGATCTGACCATTAGTATATAGTCTATTATCATATAAACCAAGGTTCCAATCTATTCCCGCAACCGTTGCTCCAAAGTTATTCTTTCGCGAAACATTTGTAACCATAAGCCCTACTCTGGAAACATCATTGATTAATGGTACTTCAATGCGGCCAATTGTAAAGTTTGTACTGGGTTCAATTACAATTCTTCTATCACTTTGATCAACACTATCAATGACCAGTATTGCTGATTCTTCAGCAGTGATAGCACTGATTAAACCGTAATTAATGCCAGATGCTGTGTTACCCATAACTTTCGTGGCCCCTAGGATTGTTGTGTAATCCGGCGCGTCTCTTATCTCTCCTTCTTCCGGTAGATTGTAACTAGGAACTCTCCCAATCCGTCGGGAATGGAACAAGGATAGACTTTGATCAAAGAATTCAGCTCCTTCAGAAAAGAAGGGTCGTTTTTCATCATAAAATGTTTCAAACGCCGTTAGGTTCAAAACGGATGGATCTGCTTCTACCTGTCCAAAATCCGGATTAAAGGTCATTTTCATGATCGAATTTGATGTGAGCCCATAACGAACATCGAGCCCATAATCAAGACGGGTCTCTGCACTGCGACCCAAAAGTGTATAAGGTATTATTTCTAACTGTTTTGGATCGGGAATATTTTCCAAACCCAAAAGCACTCCTAGCGGGAATACAGTTCCACGCACTGATTTAGCGCGTCCAGGCCACATGAGAGATTCCTGAACTCGGTGAATTCCCCTCAGGAATTCAACGCCCCAGATCAGATCTGGTATATTATCGAATTGAAACATGGCAAAGGGCAAATCAAATTCTGCTGTCCATCCATCTTCATCAAACGCAACAGCCACATCCCAGACAGCATCCCAACTTTGATCATAATTTTCATGACCGGAAATGGAAACATCAATCTTCACTCCAGAAGCATTTACTGCAAAAAAATAGCCATTATAATCATCATTTCTTGAATCAATGGAGAAACCAACCCAGTCAGAATTGGAATTAAATCCTTCCATCCAATTATCTCGACGAACCAGGGCTCGTTTGATTCGGTCTGGCTGCGAATCATAAGATCGAAATGATATGTAAAGTGATTCATCATCATAAAGGACCCGAGCTATAGTTGATTCTGCTGGATGAGCCAGTTCCAATGGACCAATCTGAAAAAATTCATCTACCGGTAGCGCTGATTGCCAAACAGGGTCATCCAGGAGGCCATCTATGACAGGTGCTTCTGAACACCGGACTGCCGTAGTCGTTTTGAATCTCAGAGAATCAGGATTAAAGTCCGTTAAATAATTTGATTGTCCAAAACTTAGGGCCAAGATAATCACATTAAATATTAGGGACTTAAAAACAAACCACTTTCTCGTCATCCACATATGCATTTCTATTTGCGTCCTGTGGTTGAAGTAATATTAAATATATTTGTTTTCAGACAAAAATTAATTTATCGATTTTGAGGTAAAAGACTTTACTTCAAAATCAAGAGTGAATTCATCATAGATCATTTTATCACCAATTTCAGGAAAGAATTTTCCCGATTTATATTTCATACCATAAAGCGTTCGATCGATTTTGATTTGACCAGTTGCCTTAGGTCCTTTATCTGAAAATTGTATTACAGCTGGGAACTCAATAGGATGCGTCATACCACGAATTGTTAAATCTCCGCTAATAGAAAATGCCCCATTGTTGTACACGGCACTTGTTAATTTTAAATGAGCTGTTGGGTGGTTTGCCACATCGAAAAAGTCATCCGATTTTAAATGATTTAATAGTTTTGCTTTCCAGGGACTCTCGCCCATTCCATCTTCTGTCATTGAATTCAACGTAACTGTAAAGTCGCCCGAAAGAATTGTTCTCCCTTCAATGTTTACTGAACCATCCTGCATAGTCACATATCCCCAATGAGAGCCTGTCACTTTAACCCCTTCCCACCGCAGCGATGTATTTTCAACATCAACCGTGAACATTTTCCCATTTCCTGCAATTAGGAATGAAAAACAAAAAATTCCAAAAATAAACTTTTTCATACAGACTCCTTTTTAATGGGTGTGTCCCATCCAGTTATAACTCAAATAAATAAATCCCACCGTCATAATCAAACAGCCGCTGACCAATTCCGGGTTAATATTGAATTGAAAATTACTCATTTTTTCCATAACAATATTTTTGGTATAATTAAAAGTTATTACCACCAGAAAAAGGACCAATGCAATCCCTAATACATAGATGGAAATGAATTTTAATATTGCGCTAATGGATGGTGTCATGCCCGTCATCATCACCACTGCCAACGATGAAGCACAAGGCAGCATTCCAGTTAATAAACCAACTGTGATTGGATTTTCAATTTTTGTATCCTGAAATTTGCCATGAGCATGACCACAATCATTAGAATGAATATGTCTGGATTTATAAAGCGCTCGACCTAAAATATAGGAACCGAATACCAGAATAATAGCAGGGCCCAACCAATGAGAAAAGTCATGAATGAATTCATTTACAAATTCAGCCAAAACTAAATTAAAAATAATTGCAATTGCTGCAAGCACAGCAAAATGTGAGAAAAGTAAACTTCCCGTAAGAAGAAGTATCTTTTTAAAATCAAGTTTTCCACCGATCGTATAGGCCAGTAAAAAAGTTTTTCCGTGGCCAGGCTCCAGAGCATGGAGACAGCCCAAAAGAAAAATCGATGTAAATGTGAGTGATTCAGTCATTATTATCTAAAAAAATGGCCCCCGATTTAGAAGCCACTTTCTTATTTATTATTTTAAGATTTTATTCAGCAAGAACTGCATCAACTAAAAGAAGAACATCGTAAATGTTCACAATGCCATCCAAATTCATATCGGCATTTTGAGCCTGTTCAACGGTAAAATCAAAATTTCCCATCATAAAATTCACAGATAAAATGACATCAAAAATACTGACCATTCCATCCAAGTTTACGTCACCGAAATCTATATTTAAGGGTGGTACTGATCCTGCTGGAAAAATGATTTGATCAAGCCATACACAATCTTCGCCAGAACTTTGAGCTCCATCTTTTTGATAAACCCATCTGAAAGTATGTCCACCTGTTGGCACATTTACACTGTATTCTGTCCAATCACTTTCGCCCCCAATCAATAATTCTTGCGATTGATCGTTGATGAAAAATTCCAAATAATCATAGACAGATCCAGTGCCCCCTTGCTCAGAAGATGCTTTTGCCCAAAATGTGATTTCTCCATCGTAAAGAACATTCATTTCAATAGATAACTCTGTCATTTCAGAATTATTAATGTTACCAGATTTTGCAGAATAGGAACCAGAATAAAATTCAGTATCTATAGTCCAGTCTGCATCTCCACTTAAGATCCAATCAAAGGTGTTAAAAGACATAGATTCAAAATTTTCAATTAGCAAACCAAGTGTAATGGCCACAGGTAAAACATTTTCATAATCTGTACCATTTGCACCAATAATAAACCCTAACAATGCAGTGTGTCCAATGGGAGCATCACTTGTTGCTGTCAATTCTAAAGAAAGCGTAACCTGACTTCCATTATCCCACCAATATGCATTATCACTGGTTAATGCACCAAGTATAATATTCGGATCGCTGCTTGTTACATCAAAAGTTGGAGAATCCACAGGTGAAAGACCCATATTATTTAATACCAGTTGCATAGTTGTCGTTTCGCCTGGGTCTAATGTTCCATTTCCCATATCTAAAAACTCAACTGAAATCAATTCAAATTCCGGAGCATCAACAGGAATCTCCGATTCATATTCCCATGTTTCCACACCATCAGTGGCTTGAATAATGAATGGAATCATAGCACCATTTTCGACATTCCAGCTCACTTGAAATTCAAAGGGTCCAATCGTGAGTTCTTCTCCAGCTTCGACAGAACCATTTTCAAGTACACCCGTATTAATTGTTACCATATCGTCATTATGAATAAGCGTAAAAGTCAAATTTCCAGATGGATCTTGCCCCACGTTTTCAAATGTGGTGTATAAGGTGGCTGCATCTCCATAATCCAATGATGGATCTGTTCCTCCAGCAATGGTTAAATCACCCAACAACAAATAGGCACCGTCTGGGGCAATTACATTTACAGTTGTTTCATACGGCATTTTATTGAATGCTGTCACGACAAGATTCACTGAACCTGGGGTATCAATACTTGATCCAAATTCAAGTGTTGCGGCCCCGTTTGCATCTGTAAACATGGATGCCAATAATTCACCATTTCTAGAGATAGCAACTAATGCACCGGGGGCTTCTGTTTCTACATAAAATTCTGTAGCACCAATGATCATTATTTCACTGTGGGCAATTGACATATCCGTCGGTGTATCTGTACGAACAACCACGGAAGGATCCCCAAAAATTGTCCAGTATAAAATTTCTTCCTCACCGGCACTACCATAACTATCTGCCATGTGCATAACACCATTCATAGAAAGTCCGCCATAAGTCCGCTTAATATTATTTTCATAGGATTCCACCAAGATGTCATTCATTTCATCTTGACCATCCATAGGTGGCGCCCAACTTTGATTTACTGTGGACATTAAGACTGCAATAGCACCTGTGGGTGTTCCATCCGAATCTGTAGCACGAAGCCACGTTTCAGCGAAACAAGTTCCAATGTGAAATTCACCATTTACACAGGCGACTGACCAAATGAAGGGCCATTTTTCAGCATTAGTTAAACCATTAACATTTGTTTGATTCATGGGACAGCCATTTCCCCAACTTCCATTTGAACCATGTCCCGTATAATTCACAATAGACCGACCATCGTTTAAAGCAATTTCACCATCTTCTACTGTCCCCGTTGGATCATAAATTTGATCTACTTCACTATATGTGAATCCTAATAAGTCATCTCGAATATTATCTAAATGTTCATAGTCTAATTCCCCATCATCACCAGGGCCTTGATCTGATGCAAACCCCGAACCTTTTTTATACCAATCAGCTGTTGGATCGGGATTCATTTCATACATTATTGTACGATTCACCATGGTTTCAACATGTGTTGTATTTTGAGCAGAAAACCGCCCCACGATAATTTCTGGATAATAATCATTTCCAGCCATAAATCCATAAGATGGGTCAGCGGGACTATTAGATCCTGCACCGTCAGAATATCGAGGAGATGGGATTTCATCAATGTCACCAACGAGTAACACGAATGCGATGCCATTTTCATAATATTTATTTTCAACAAATGTTTCAATTTCGTCAGAACCACCAATCTCAGCCACATCCACCATTTCAGTTGGAATTCCTTTATAGTTTTTCCAATCGACAAAAGGTTGCATAGAGTCCATAAAATCAGCATAACAGATCACCAACATGGGTCCATGTTCACCCAACTGTTCATAACGCGAATTTGTGGTATAATTCAAAAAATGATCTGCGTATATATTTTCAAATTCTCTTGACCCATCTTTATCAGGGCGACGTGTTAATGGATTAATTTTACTAAAGCCATTTTCTTTTACATTAATTTTAATATAAGAATAAACCCGTAGTATTCTTTGAATTGGATTATACTGAATCGGTTGAAATACAATGGCTTGTCCGCGGACAGTTCTCAAAATATATGGGTCACGCATGAAAACAATATTTTCTGGATAAAATTCGTCAGATTGATAAGCTTCTCCATATGTATATGGTACAGTTGAAGGATCAATATTTCGAGTCAGATTTCCTTTGGATGATACAATATCTTCCATGGGAATATCAACAAACTCCGACTCTATAATGGATAATTCCATATGAGCCAAATCTGGAATGATAATGGAATGAGCCATTCGGGGCAAATCAGGTGATCCTTCTTCAAGGTTTGGAACACCTCCAGGGAATGAAATTTGTTTTTTTCCATTTGATAATTCTTGTAAAAAATACCCACCTAAATCAAAGCTAATTTCAATTTCGCTAGGTGAGTTTACCTGAGTCGTCCAAACTGGTTCTGTTGGTTGTGCTGTTGTGGTTTCCACCCATTCCCGCGCTAAAAGACTGGAGATTAAAAAGGTGGATAAGATTAAAGATTTCATATTGATTTTCATTTGTATTTTGTCTGATAAAAATTTTGTCTCTTTTAAAACGATTTTCCCAGTAATTAAACTCAATCAATCCTTGATGGAAATTAAAGATGGGTAATTTAATTCTAAATTGTTATACAATTCCAATCCTGAATTTTTTTTTGAACTATTTTAAATTCATCAACTTTATCTCTTCTTTTCAATCCATTTGCAAAGATTTGTAGTTTATGGATTAGCATTTTCTTTGCAGGTTGATAGTCTGAATTTGAGAGAGAAACAGTCTTTAAAATCTTTTCCAATGATTGAATTCGATATTGTTCAATCCCTTCAGGAGTTTTGGATAATTGATCTTCGTGTCCGCCATATTTATTGATCAAGGGTTCATCTAAAAATAAAACCGAGTATTTTGCGGTGATTCTAAGCCAAAGATCATAATCTTCACACACTTTCAAATTTTCATCAAATAAACCTACCTCATCCAAAATTGATTTACTAAAAAGAGATGATGAGGGAGATATCCGACATATATCCAGGCATTTTTCAAAAATGTGTCCGCCATATTTCTGGTGTTTTTTCATCTGGTTCACGCGGATGCCATTCCGAATCCAAATTTCGTTTGTATGGCAAAACAAGAATTCCGAATTCTCCTTGAATGCTTGACCCTGTTTTGCCAATTTGTCGGGAAACCATTCATCATCGGAATCCAAGAGTGCGATCCAATCTCCCTTTGCTACTTTGATTCCGGCGTTTCGTGTAGCACTGACGCCTTTTGTTGAAAAACCTTTCAAAGGTTTTGAACCTTTGAAAGGTTCGAGAAAAATTATTGTTGGATAATTAGATTTGATCCAATCTGAAGTGCCATCCGTCGAACCATCGTCAATAACAATAATTTCTAAGGGTGGATGGGTTTGTTTTAAAACAGAATCAATCGCACGGGCTAAGGTTTGTTTTCTGTTGAATGTGGGAATGATGACAGAGATTTTCAATATGTCGCTAATTCACTTTATTAATCTAATGATTTTTCCATAATAAGGTTGGCCATGACAAGATCCTGGATGGCTATGCCTACCGATTTGAATAAAGTAATTTCATCATCCGATTCTCGGCCTAAGGTTTCCCCGGAAGCGATTTGTCCTAATTCACCATAGAGTTGGTCAAAATCCCAAATCCCTTCTTTAACGGGAATCAGCAAATCGCCCGCTTCTTTTTTACAGGCATCGATTGAATCAACCACAACTTTTGAATTCACCACAGTTTCGGAGGGTACTTCTCGAAACTCCGGTTGGTGAGATCCGACCACATTTATATGGCATCCATTTTTTACAAATTCATGTTTAAAAAGTGGAATTTGAGACGAGGTAGTTGTACAAATAATATCAGCTTCAGAAATAGATTCTATTGTTCCAACTTCAAAAGTAATGTTACTCGCCTGGGAATTAATGAACCGTTTTGCTGATTTTTCTGTCCGGCTTATAATCATGAATTTTTCAATATCTCTAACAGCCAACATGGCTTCTACATGAGATTTTGCCTGGACACCCGTTCCAAAAATTGCACAAATCTTTGCATCTTTTTTGGCTAACAAATCTGTGGCTAGTCCTGAGGCAGCAGCCGTTCGAATTGCCGTAATGGATTCCCCATCTAAGGTTGCCACAAGATTCCCCTTTGATGCATCAAACACGTGAACAATAGCATGGATAAGAGGAAACCCTTTTTGTGGGTTTGTAGGGTGAATGGAAACAGTTTTGACCGAATAATATGGGCTTCCAAAAGCGTAGGCTGGCATGACTAAAGCTGATGCATTTTTATCGGGAATATTCAGAGTCGTTCTTTGCGGGATAATTGCTTCACCTTTGCTTAATTGTATAAATGCATTCTTCATAGCATCAATAGCGTCCGCCATGGAAACTCTTTCTATAATTTGTTCTTTATTGTAGAATATCATTCCTGTATAATTTTATAGGGTCATCTTTCGCACTGATTGGGATAAGCTTTAAAAAATAGTCATAGCTTTCTGGCATAATCTGGTATTTCTCCAGGGGCTGCGCCCACCAGCTATCTTCACCGCCTAACCCCATTTGAATCAAATCCAGATCAAGATTAATCAAATCCTGTTCCACCATATTGATGGTGTGGCGCTGTTGTTTAGTCGTTTTAATATTTCCAGTTGCACCGCTATTTACTTTACCAAAACCATGATCATGATCTTCTAAAGTAAAATGGCTGGCGTTCATAGATAGAAATCCCTGAACCATCAATCCATCCCCTTCATCATTTCGAAAAGTAGCCCAGCGAACATCTGTTTTATTGCCACTCTCCTGAGGCCGGATATAAGGGTGATATTGTTCTGCTACGGTCCCAGAATAAATATCCACTTTTGCGCTAGATTTCCTATCTATATAATTCTCATGTGGACCGCGGCCAAACCATTTCATAGAATCAAACTCTTTTGGAATTTGCATAGATAATCCGACCTTGGGAATGTTGGGCAAGTCAGCCTTTCCGGCGTCAAATTTATAATGCACTAAGATTTGGCTATCGCCATAAATAACATAAAGAATTGAACCGGTTGATTCTATTGCTGGAAATTCATAAAAGACTTCGATCCCAATACCTTTACTATAGATATCTACTTTAATGTTTTTCAATTTTGGTTCATCGGTGGCTTGTTTCCACACTGCCATTCGTTCTGGCATCCGATTTCCAAAATCGTTATCGGTGGGCGCCCGCCAGAAATTGGGTTTTGGACCTGTTAAAAGAAGGTCATGTCCTTTGTACATCCAGGATTCTAGAGTTCCAGTGGTTTTCGAAAAAATAATCTCAAATTCATCACCCAGGATTTCTACTGCTTGATCCGTCTCTTTTACATCTTTAAAGCTGAGATGTTCTTTTTTCCTAGTGTGGGAAAATTCCGTTTTAATGGTATTGAAATTCAATAGTGGTAGTTGCTCCCAAGCAACCAAGTATCCTTCTGGCAATAGCCCCATTTTTTTCTTTAATCTAAATTCGATTTCAAGAAAATATTCGTCGAAAGGAACCCTATGAAAATCATCAACAGGGATGAGTATTTTTTTACTTTCCTGGGGTTCAAGGTTAAAGTCCTTTAATATTTCAGCTTGAAGCGTTTCACCATTTGATTTTACCAGCCATGATATTTCAAATTCATCAGAATGGGTAAAAAAATTCTCATTGGTTATTTCTACCACAAAATCATTCAAACCCACAGGTTTAACAATAAAATTCTGGTAAGCTTTTTTGACTTCATAAAAATGTGGGTTTGGTTTTCGATCCGGTTGCACTAATCCGTTGATTAAAAAATTTCCATCACTTGGAGTTTCTGCTGGTCCAAAATCACCGCCATAAGCAAAATAGGTTTCACCTTTATCTGACGCCTTTTCCAATCCTTGATCCACCCAATCCCAAATACAGCCGCCCTGAAGTTGGGGCTCTTTTCTTATCAAATCCCAATAGTCAACCATTCCGCCCAAACTGTTGCCCATGGCGTGCATGTATTCGCACATGATGAGGGGCCGATCATGCTCTTTTTCAACGTATTTCTTCAACCATTCCACACCGGTATACATAGGTGTGTAAATATCCACATGATCTCCATTCCCTGCTCGTTCGTAATGAACTGGTCGTGAGGGATCGCGTTGATGAATCCATTTGGATGCTGCTACAAAATTCACACCATCACCTGCTTCATTTCCCATGGACCATAAAATGATGGATGGATGATTTTTATCACGCTCCACCATTCGTTGGATTCGCGTAACATGAGCCGTTTCCCAGTCCGGTTTATTGCCCAATGTTCGATCCGGATGATAGCCAATTCCATGACTTTCAATATTAGCTTCATCAATCACATACAATCCGTATTTATCGCAAAGGTCGTACCAATATGGATCTGTTGGATAGTGACTTGTACGAACCGTGTTAATATTGAACTCTTTCATGAGTTGAATATCTTTTTCCATCAATTCCCGGCTGATAACATGCCCATCTTTTGGGTCGTGTTCGTGGCGATTGACACCTTTAATTAAAATGGCTTGGCCATTCACTAAAAATTGTCCACCTTTTATTTCCATGGTCCGGAAGCCAATTTCATCAGATACTGATGAGAGAATTTCGTATCCTTTTTTAACTGTGATTTGAAGCCGATAAAGATTTGGGTTTTCCGCTGTCCAATGATCCACATTCCGAATCATTTTTTCCACAACATGGTTTAATGAAGAATTTTCGGGGATAATTACACGGTCTGATTTATTAAAAATACGCCGACCATCAGATTTGAATAATTCGGTATGAACGGTGATTTTTTCATCTTCATTCGAATCATTTACAAGATTTAAATCTAATTGGAATTCACCATGTTTGAAATCATCATCTAACGGTGTCTTTGCCCAAAAATCTTGGATTCGAATTTTCGGTTCCGCCATGAGATAAATATCACGTTCAATTCCGCTGATTCGCCAGAAATCCTGACATTCTAAATAGGTGCCATCCGACCAGCGATATACTTCAAGTGCTACTAGGTTTTTCCCTGTAGAAATAAATTTTGTAATATCAAATTCAGCCGGAAGTTTACTCCCTTGACTGTAGCCAACTTTTGCGCCATTCACCCAAATAAAGAATGCAGATTTTACCGCACCAAAATGGATCACGATTCTTCGGTTTTCCCAACTGTCCGGAATATTAAAATTGCGCCTATAAGAGCCAACTGGATTATAACCTTCAGGGATTTTGGGTGGATCGGGTTTATAGGAAAATTCATAAGGATGATTTAAATAAATAGGAACACCATAGCCATTTATTTCCCAATTTGCCGGGACTGGAAAATCAGCCCATTTAGAATCATCAAAATTTGTTTTATAAAAATTTAAGGGACGATCTTTCGGCTCTCGAACCCAATTAAATTTCCAAGTTCCATTTAAAGAATGATAAAATTCAGATTGGGATATGTCTCCAATTTTTGCAAGAGATTTCGACTCAAAATTGAAAAAGGTCGCCCGAGGTGGCAATTTGTTTATTTCAACAATGGATGGATCTTCAATTTCCGGAGGAGATTGGGCTAGGATCATTGTCAGCATCAAGGATGCAAAATATGAAATATTTTTAAAAAAATGAACAAATGAATCTTGTGTCATAATATGCCTAAAATAATTTTTCTGGATAAACTCCACCCTCAACCAATTTTTGGATTTCGCCTTGAACAAACGGTTTGTCTTCTTTGTAAGTAACGCCAAACCATTTGGCACCACTTCGTAAAACATGAACTTCTTCCTTCCTTTTCTGTATTAATTCATTCACAACAGATGGAATCAAAAATTCGCTTTTCATTTCTTGACCTTCTTCATGTAAAAACGCTACAAATTTTGTTTTGAGATAATCAAATAAAATGGGCGTAAATCCCCAAACATTCATGGAGACCGGTTCACTTCCATCTAACTCAATATCTCGATTTGATGAAACATTCGAACCGATTTTTTGAAGATTATCAGTCTCGATAACTGTGTCCAATTTCCTATCTTTCAAGGTACAGAGTCCTCGTGTTACACCGCCGAAAGTTGACAATGTTTTATCGAGTTGAAATGCGACCATTGAAAAATCAATTGCACCGTTTCCATAATAATCAGCCACAACTTTAAATGATTCCTGTCCATAAAAATCATCGCCATTTATGGCAACAAAAGGTTCATTAATTTTATCTGCAGCAGATAAAATTGCATGGGCCGTCCCCCATGGTTTTACTCTTCCTTCCGGACAAGAAAATTCATCGGGCAAATCATTTAAATCTTGGAATGCAAATTCCACTTCAATCTTGCCGGCATATTTATCTGATATTTTTGATTTGAATTCTTGCTCAAACTCTTTGCGAATAATAAAAACAACTTTATTAAATCCGGCCTGAATGGCATCATAAACTGAATAATCAATAATAGTTTCGCCGTTGGGTCCCACAGCATCAAGTTGCTTAAGGCCGCCATAACGTGAGCCCATTCCTGCGGCCATGATTAAAAGAGTAATTTTGTTCATAATTTCCTTAAAATTGTCCTTGATTAATTAAAATAAATCTAAATAATAACAAGAAAATTACACATTCAAGTTGAAAATAATTGAATTAAAAAATTATCATGACATATCAATATTACCAAACAAGAGAATCGGCCGAATCTTATATTAAAGTAGCAAAAGAATTTGACGGTCAGGAATTGATTCATCATTTGGGAAAATTTCTTCAAAAAGGGTCAACCGTTTTAGAGTTAGGAACTGGACCAGGAACCGATCTAGAAATCTTATCCCAAAGTTATCATGTAACCGGATCTGATTTTTCTCAACATTTTTTAGATATTCTGATTGAGAAAAAAATCCAAAATGAGTTACTTATTCTCAATGCTATCACGCTTGAAATTGACAGCACTTTTGATTGTATCTACTCGAATAAAGTTCTACAACATTTAACGAATGATGAACTACTTCTATCTATTCAAAATCAACTACAGATTTTAAAGGATGGTGGAATTGTTTGTCATTCTTTTTGGGCTGGGACTGATAGTTATGAAATGAAAGGTACCTTTCATAATTACCACACGATAGAAGAATTGGAAGATTGGTTTTCTCCCTATTTTAAAATTCAATTTTTAAAATTTTATGATGAAATGGAAAAAGATGATTCAATTTTGTTAATAGGACAAAAACGATAAAAATGAATGCTTCTTGAAAAATGATATTTAGTGTGCATTGTCTGTGTCAATGCATGCATCACAACAGTTGATGCAATCCCAAAAAACATTCTTAAATCGTTTTTCTTTTATTTCCTAAAAGATACAGGTATTCTAAAATAATTGTGGCGCCGGCAAGGGCTGTTATTTCTGCATGATCATATTGCGGAGAAACTTCCACCAGATCGAATCCGATTATATTTAATTCGGTCAATCCACGGATAATCTTTAATGCTTTATCCGTCGTCAATCCACCCACCACAGGCGTTCCTGTTCCCGGGGCAAATGCAGGGTCCAAACAATCAATATCAAAGGTTAAATAAACCGGTAAATCTCCGACCCTTTTCTGGATAGATTCTACAATGGAAGCCGATGAAAGATCGTTGGCAGCTGCTCCATCAATCACTTGGAACTCATGGCTTTCTTTTTCATAGTCAGTCCGAATCCCAATCTGGATGGAGTGGCTCGGATCAATTAATCCTTCTTTAGGCGCATGATAAAACATACAACCATGGTCAATCAGATTATCGTTAGGGTAAGTATCTGTGTGAGCATCAAAATGCACCAATGCCATTTTCCCAAATTTTTTATAATGAGAGCGGAGTAAAGGCAGCGTTACAAAATGATCACCGCCAATTGAAACAAGCGTTTTACCTGCATTAATTATTTGGGTTGCGTGATTTTGAATCTCCGCCAATCCATCTTCCGGTTTTCCCGGGATATAATCCACATCGCCATAATCCACCAAATTCAAATGGTCAAATACATTGAAATTCCAAGGCCAGCGATTTTCTTCCCAACCCAAATTACTGCTGGCATTTCGAACACCGGATGGACCGAATCGAGTTCCCGGGCGACCCGTTGTTGCCAAATCAAATGGAACGCCCAAAATGACAGCATCCACATTTTCTTTCAATTTTCTAGTCAAAGGTCGTGACATGAAACTAAACTGGTTTGAATACATAGAAATGTCCGTGGGATTTCCAATTATTTTGTTTTTTGCCATAGTTTTACTCAATTGATGGAATAAGAAGTGGTGATTCTAATGTCATTGGAGAAATAGGTGCAACACTAAATACAATTATGGAATTCAGGGTTTTTTACTCAATTCTGCCCAACTCATCAGCCTGAATAATGTAAGCTCTGCCCCAAAACTATTTTAAATAGATTCTAGTATTACTTTAATTCTCGCTTGTGATATAATTCCAGATACTTTGGTTATAAATTAAACATAATGAAAACTGCAATATTTGTTGATGTGCAAAATATCTATTATACCACACGGGATACTTTTAATCGTTCTTTCAACTATAGACGTTTTTGGAGTCATATAGAATCTAAAGATGAAATAATTAAAGCGAATGCTTACGCTATAGATAAAGGGGATGAGAGGCAACAAAAGTTTCAATACGCTTTACAAGCTATTGGATTTAATGTGAAACTAAAGCCCTATATATCCAGAGCAGATGGTAGTGCTAAGGGAGATTGGGATGTGGGCATAACCATCGATATTTTAGAATCAGCTGAAGAAGTAGACAAAATAATTCTGCTATCAGGAGATGGTGATTTTGATTTAGTTGTGAAAAAAGTAATAGCTAAATATGGATGCATCGTGGATATATATGGGGTGCAAGAATTAACAGCGAACTCTCTCATAGAATCTGCTTCAGAATTTTATTCTATATCACATAAGTTTTTAGTTTAATCATTTTTAAACTTAAAAAATGTATCAGAAACAAAACTAATCCCACAAACAAAAAACCCCACGAATGTGGGGCTTGAATGTTATGCAGTTAATCATTTACATTTTTCACACAAAGGAATGATTCCACTCGTTTAAGAATCATTGCAAGGTTAAACTATATTTTTTCTGTTGTTATACACTTTGTTAACCATCGATTGTATTTCACACGCTTAAAAACAAAGTAATCAATGGTGCACTTGGCCTTAGCTTCTAATCTTTCTGTATCAATTTGTCGACTTGTTGGCTCCATAATCAATACAAACTTATCAAATGGCATCTCTGCGTATTGACATACGCTTGCCATTGCTGATAACGCATATTCCAATTCATTCTCATAACGATTACGATTTACCTGGATATTTAAGTGTAAGACTTTTTTACCATTTTCGCCATAAATACGTGTACGTGTTATAGGCGGTGAATTATGGTCTCGTGCAAAATATTTAGGAATCATTGTTGCAACATCCCGATCTGAAAATTTTGTTTTAGCGTTACAAAAACACAAAATACAAATGAGGATCAATACTCTTCTAATTTGATTATTAATTATCATGACCAAATCTACACATCATCCCATAAAATAACTAAGTATCCGCCCTGCCTGAAAACTGGTTGGTAGGTAAAGGCGAACAAGTTGTGGGGATTCTTTTTAGTGATGCGTTGTGATTCTTGTCCCTTCATCCTTTTGAATGATGTAAGCTTTTCCACCTACTTTTTCTATGGCTTCTGCAACATGTTCCGGATTTTTGGGCGCATAAGTAAACATACAGCCACCGCCACCTGATCCATTAATTTTTCCGCCCAAAGCACCGGCGGAAAGTGCGGCATCCATCATATTATCTATCTTTGGTGTGCTTACATTTAAAACGTCTCTTAAAATTGCATGATGCTGTGTAAGTAGTTTTCCAAAATTTTCATTATTGAGTTCACTTTTATTCAGTTCTGATAGAGCCGTTTCCAATATATCTCTGTTTTGTAAAGTGCCTTTATACAATTCAATTTCATTTGTATTCAAATCTGAAATATCAGCATTTTCATTCAAGGTGTGTATTGTAGAATTTGGATTTTTGACTTTTAATTTTACAATTATTTCGAGCCGCGCATCACGACACCGATTCAAAATTCCCAGCGTATCTTTGGGTTCGCAGGAATCTCCCAACACGAAAGTGCCTAGGTTTGGGTTTAATGTTTCAATGGCAATGTACGGTTCGGACTGTAAATAGATCAGGTTTCCCATTGCTGTAGAATACTGGTCCATCATACCACCGGGTTCTGTGAATTCAAGAACCTCCGCTTTATACGCCAATTCACCAATTTTTTGCTGGTTCCAGTTTGAGGGTTCATCCGCCATTTGAGATAAAAAATGAATCCAACTGACCATGATTGCAGATGAACTACTGGTCCCGGCACGGATGGGGATTTCACTAGTGATTTCACACTCAAACCCTGATGAAAAAGTGAGACCTTCCTTTTGACAAACGATAATGCCACTTTTGAAATAATCTCGGGGTTTGGTATAATTCAAATCATCAAGCGAAAATGATTCTGTTTCACCCAAATCGGGTTTATGGATAATGACATTTTTGTCTTTTCTTTTTTCACCCGTTAAATTAGCACGGAGTGAAATAGCCATGGCAATCACCGGCAAGCCGAGATAATCCTGATGTTCTCCAAAAAGACAAATGCGGCCGGGAGTACTTATTCTCATGTGTTTAAGTTGAAAAAGTATTCATGTGCTCACGCTAACACTTTTTCAATAATAATGATATTTTGATTAGCTGTTCAGGAAATGCTTTAATAACAGAATTCGTAACTATGTATAAAATAAAAGCCAACTTAGAATTTGATAAATAACTTGCATGGATAAACTTCCCGGGATTCATATAGCAAAGCTATAGTGTTGTGGGTTATAAATCTAATGTTAATATCTAATTATACTAAAAGAAGACTGGATACAATAAGAGTCTATTAAATTTAATAAACACTCTATTCACAATTAAGGCAACTCGCCGGTTGCCTTAATTGTGAGAAAACAAATTGATTTATTTTAATAAAATCATTTTTCTTGTTTGATTAAATGAGCCTGCTTGAATATGATAAAAATACATTCCAGCACTCACAGGAGAACCGAATTCATCTACACCATTCCAAAGAATTGACTTAAAACCGGGATTCTGGTGTTCATTAACCAAGGTAGATATTTTTCTACCTAGAACATCAAATACCATAATTTTAACTTGAGCAGGTTCTGGCACATCATAATGTATTATCGTTGTTGGGTTAAATGGGTTGGGATAATTTTGGTGTAAAGCAAAAGCATCCGGTATTATTTGGTCGTCAATCCCCAATGTACCAATCACAAGTGTGTTTGGCGTATTATCATTGCTCCCAACCATAAACCCATCATTGTCCATAGCAATTACTCCCCAATAATACAATGCGTTATCTTCCATTGATATTATTAAAGATGTATCTTGAACAACTTCACTGAAAACGTAGGAGCTGCTGTCTTCCCAATCTGTAGCATAGACAAGCTGGTAATGTATCTCATCTAAAGGATCAGGGTCATTTGTTCTATTCCAGATAAACTCGACTTCAGTGGCAATACCATCAGCATTATTCTCCGGAGCTATTGTAGCAAAGTTTAAAGGAGGCTCAGGAAAAGCATCTGTATAAAAATGTGCCGTATCTGAATGTCCTTCAGCCCCATTCATATCCATTGAATTAACTGCCCATCCATACCCAGAATTGTCCATGAGGTCTACTTCTAGTGTTACACCATTGCTATCTGTATTAACAGACTGAGACTCTGTGCCACCTACAACCCACCAATTCATTGAGTACCCAACATGGTCCATAGGGTCAGGATCTGACGATCTTGTCCAAAAGAAGCTTGGTGCTAAATGTGTCTGTATACTTCCATCTAATGGTGCTACTAATGATGCTGCAGTTGGCGCATCGTTAGCAACATTAATTACAAACATCTCTGGCCCACCAATATTTTCAGTCATACCGCCATTCATATCAAAAGCACGTACACCCCAATGGTAAACACTGTTATCCATTAGATTTTCAGATAGGAGTGATAGTAAATCTGTTTCAAAATTCATATGAGTGGTATCACTATGTATATCTATACTATAATGAACTTCATCCATTGGATCCATATCACTACTCGCTTCCCACTCGAAGTTGACTACCTGGGTATTGAGTACTATCCCTGAGTCAGGTGAAATTAGAGCAAACGAAGATGGAGGTGCATTCTGGGTATTAACTGTGAATGACCATGTACCTGATTCAGTACTGCCACCATTATTATCGGTGGCACTCACACTCCAGGTGTAGGTCATATCTTCTACCAAACTATCCGCATAGAAATAGTTGTGGTTTGTCGTGCCAATAGTTATACCATTTAAATGAACATCAAACATAACATTGTCACCATCTAAATCTGCTGTCGGAGACCATACCAATAATGCTCGTAGATTGCTGACGGTACTACCACTATCAGGGCTAATCAAACCAAACATATTTGGATTGTCATTGGCACTATTTACGTAGAAAGATTGAAATCCTGTCGTAAATGTAGCACCCATCTGGTCTGTAGCAACTACCTGCCAGGCATAGCCAGTGTTATCCATCAGATCTGCATCTGGTGTGTACGTCAAATTGTTTCCAGTACTTACTGAAGTGAAATTAGACGGATCAGATCCGTAATTAAGTGTGTATGAAACAGTATCATTCGCATCCATATCAGCTGATGTAGTCCAGCTAAAGGTTGGCATTAAACCTGTCTCTTCACCTTCAATTGGAGTAAGCAAAACAAGTGAATCTGGCACACTGTTCTCAGCATTAACTGTGAATGACCATGTTTCTGAAACGGTCACACTACCACCATTATCAACTGCTTCAATCATCCAATAATATACTCCATCTTCTTCTAGTTCATATTCAGGAGTGTAATAGCTAGTATTAACAGTTGCAACCACATCATAACTTGTAAAGCCTGGACCAGACCCAATATAGACATTATAGCTCTCAATAGAACGTGTCATATTTTGGTTCTGTGCAACTGTAGGTGCTTTAGCTCTAGCTCCACGCATACCACCTTCGCCCATAGGTTCGCTGTTATCTGGATCTGTAGGTGCTTCCCAGGTAAGCGTGGGAGTCAAATCTACCACCACTGAGTTATTTTCAGGAACCAGCAGGGTAAAATCACCAGGTGAATCATTAACAGAGTTAACCGATATACTCACTGTATCCAAAGCTGTTGCCCCAGATTGATCAGTTGCCACGATAACTATTTCTGTCTCACCTGAAGCATCAGGATGGAAATGGAAAACTAGGTTTGAACCATTTATTTCAGGGGTCATAACTGGACTTCCATCTGAACTACGGGTCCATGCAAAACCACCACCTGGACCACCACCTGTCCACTGATGAACCATCATATCATAATATGCGTCTTCATCAAGTGTATGTAAAACCAGTGGTTTTCCGATTGAACTTGGTGGTGCATTATTCACAGTCGCTTTAAAATGCTGAAAGGTTAATCCTTCAGCATGGTCTGCATGCCCATAGGCCCATTCTGTCCCAAGGGGGCTCTGATTATCCGCCGAGTAGGCGTCTTCTAATGCTATATTAAATATAGACTGGCTGCTCTTTCTTGTTAACCAAACATTATCTGCAACCCTGTCCTGATTCTCTTCCATAGTCCAGTCAGCATTATTAACTTTTCTAAAAGTTAAATATCCTTGAACTGAATACTCCAGTAAATCCCCTGCATCTTCATCACTGAAAGCTTGGGAAAGATCTATGGTTAGTGGCTCTGCATCTTCATCCACTTCAACATCTACTAATGCTTCTGCAACTACAGGAGCATCATTGGTATTTTCCACAGATATATATAGGACTGTTTCAACGACAGATACACTATCGGTGAAATTCACATTAACCATTAAGGGCCCTCCCGCATCCGCATTTGTTGGCATACCCATAATTTCCCCACTTTCTGAAATACCAAGCCAGTCTGGGCCTGATGTCAGTGAATAGGTAATGACATCACCGTTTGAATCAGATCCTTCTAACTGGAATGAGTAAGATTCATCTTCAATTGCGTTGGGTAATTCAGTTGTATGTAATACTGGGGGCTGGTTTTCACTAGAAACAACCATACTTACGTCAATAGATATTTCTGCTGAACTGGGGTCGTTACTCGTTAAAGTAATTAATCCCGTTAAGCTTGTATCCGCTAAGTCAGTTGTATTAAATAATATATCTATTAATTGCATTTCTCCAGGAAGGATTTCACCTTGACTTTCTGAAAGGTTCAACCATTGCCCTTGGGCAATAATATCAATCACAGCATTCATAATACTTAATGTTGTTTCATCATCAACTAACGTCCCGTTGCTACTGGCATACAATATATAAAAAAGTTGTGAAACATTTGTTAAACCGCCAATATGATGATAATCATTGTCTGTATCTGTTGAAAAATCATGGTTAGCCCCCTCTGTATTTGGAATAATCACCATATGATTAATAGACGGATCGCCAGCATTATAGACACGCTTAACAAATCCAGTATACCCATTCCCCTCAATAATAATACCATCTACACTTCCGTCTCCATCCGCGCCGAGATTACCCGTAATATAAAAATCAGTTACAGCATCTAGGTCAGCAGCGAAAACAAACAATTCATCATATTTACGTGTGAAATACTGACCCGCTACTCCTAAATAACTACTGGCAGTAATCATACCGTCTGAATATGCAAGCGGGTTTGCTTCGTTGTCTGTACTTAAGTAATTGCCATCATCATACATATCATTTCCACCATCATTAATATTATCTCCGCTTACGCCATCTTCAATAACCCACGGATTTGGCACTAGACCAATAATGTTTTGATAGTTTTCTTCAAACCTCGAAAGAATATCCTCTAAAGGATTGGCACTCGTTCGACTAGATAATACGTTTTCCATAAGTGGGTCGAAAGAAAAAGACTCATCTGAGAATAGGTTTTTAGGTCTAAGAGGGCTCACATAATCTGATGAATTTTTTTCAAGATCACTAATTGTCCCAGAGCCAAACACAGGGCTTGAGCTTCTTACGGATGAAATATCATCGATAACTATTGTGGCGTTCCACTCTAAAAGACTTTGGCCATCATTCCCCAGGGTTAATTGGCGCGTACCTTCCGATCCCGTAGGAAGTGTAATTGAGACACTTGTCGTAGAAACCGTCATGCTGGGTGCAATTAATGTTTCAACAACAATTTCATTAGATAAATCGGAAGGTTGACCAATTTCATCCAATGCAATTATACGTACATGATAAGCCGAACCATAGTCAAGCCCATCTAATAGAAAATATTCATTTGTACCTGACTGACTTGGGCTGATTTCTGGATTGATTCCCGTTACAGTAGATTGGCTAGGATCTTCAAATGTATCAGTGCTGTAATATATCACATATTCCGCCGCCGTTCCTATATTTCCATCAGAACCAACAGCTGTCCATGATAGTTGGATACCACCTTCAATAGAAGGCATCCCTGTTAAATCATTAATTGCACCAGGCACAATTTGATCGTCGTGAGGGTCAGACAAATGTCTCTCTATAGAGCCAATATCGGCCCCTTGAAATGATCGGTGCATCCCTCGCATATCTAAACCAAGTTCAATTTCTGTTTCTTGAAAAGTATATGCACTTGCCCCATTGTTAGTAAGGATGCTTCCCGGATATGCAATCAAGTACGGGAGGGTCTCTTCTTCTTCAACTAAAACTAACTGCGGATCGATGGCGCTACTGTATGTATTGACATTATTTGTATCTCCACTGATTATGCCGCCAGTCGAATTATCGTACCCACCAACCCAGTCCATGCCGTAATCATCGATGGTGAAAACTCCTGTACTATCAAGATTACCAATAAAGTTATTGCCAGATGATACAACATATTCTAAGTCAGGAGAATCAGGAGATGTATTCCCAGCAATCACTGTTGAGCTCATATCATCAGCATAATTAATCCCACCATAGCTTGAGTCTGCCAAATTATTGGATATTGTTGAATTGTAAATAAATAAATAATCATTATTGTAGATCGCACCGCCATATTCATTTGCTGTATTAAGCATGAGTGAAGAGTTTACGACTCTTAACCCCGGGTAATCAGCATCATCATTGTAGATCGCACCGCCAGCTTCACTTGCTGTATTTCTAATAAAGGTTGAACTTTCTATATGATAATCACCATCATCGTCTATATACCAGGCGCCACCATCACTTGTAGCAGTGTTTCCATCAAATAGAGACGAATAAATTTTCCCTCTGCCATCGTAATCATCATAACTCATAATAGCTCCACCATAATCCGAACTATTATTAATAAAATCACAATGATGGAATTCAAAATCTATTGCAAAATCATCAGCATAATTTTCAAAATGCACCGCACCACCATAATCACCTGATGAATTTTCAACAAATTTAGTATTATAGAAATATACGTCTGATTCATCTTCTACAAATATGGCTCCGCCATAGTCTGATGTACTATTACCAATAAATTCTGATTCAGAGATTACGAAGTCTGATACTTCGTTCCAGAGAGTTATAGCACCACCACTGTAGCCACTTGTGTTATTTAAAAATGAAGAATTTTCAATATATAATCCATTATATGCTCCGTTGATTAAAATTGCCCCACCTTCATCATCAGCATAATTACCGATAAAGTTACAATTTTCAATAGCTAGTGATCTAAAATCTTCACCATAAAAGACGCCTCCATCATCATCAGCATAATTATCTTCGAAAAGTGAATTTGTTATTGTGGCGTGGACATTTGAAAGAGCAAATACACCTCCATCAGCATCAGTGCTTATGTTATTCCTAAAAACAGAATTGTTTACATTAAAGAAAAGTAAACCTGGAGTTACGATCTCATTGTTATTTATAAATCCACCACTCTCTTGCATATTAACATTATTGTAGGCAACAATATTGTCTAATTCAATTGTGGTTGTTTCCGATGTGTCTGGACTATTTACCTGGATGGCACCTGCTGTTTCTGAACCAGAACCATTAGCGATGGTCAAGTCAGAAAATCGAACATAAAGTGGGTCATTATCAGCTACTATAGTGAACATAGTGCCCTGAGATGGCAAATCAGCCCCTGGCGCACCACGATAGTAGGCAAAGCCGCCGCCATTACCATCTTGGGTCCATTTTGTGAAAACAACATCAAAGAAATCAATTTCCCTAGGAGCATCAGAAGGCAAATAAGCCCCTGGCGCACCACGATAGTAGGCAAAACCGCCGCCATTACCATCTTGGGTCCATTTCGTGAATTCAACATCAAAGTAATTAATTTCCCTAGGAGCATCAGAAGGCAAATAAGCCCCCGGTGCACCACGATAGTAGGCAAAACCACCACCATTACCGCCGGTTGTCCAAGATGTAAATTCAACATCAAAATGTTCGCTCACAACAATATCATCTGTGGGTAAGTATGACCCCGGCGCACCACGGTAATAAGAAAAACCGTCTAAACCGCCATGGAGCCAATCTGTGATAACCACATCATAATAAGTTACTGAGCTATCAACCATTACATTTGTCACTTCTAATGATAAAACTTTACCCTGTAGGTTGGGAAGAATGATTACTCCAAAAGAACTTGTATCATCCCAGTCTCTTTTTAATTCACTGAAGTCTGATACATAGTCAGCAGAATCTACATCTGCAGTGCGACCAATAGCCCACCTCAGTCCCCCATACGGTAATTGATTTTCCAAATTACTATTATCACGCCCAATCCAAACGCTATCAGCGATCATATCTAGATTCTCTGGATCATTAAGATCAGCATCTGCTGGCTGATTATGAAATACAACACTGTCTGGCTTGTTATAAAGCGTATAATCTAGAACCTTCATTGATAATACATTTCCCACAATATGTTTTAAGCCGCCCCAAACCTCATTAGGATCTGTCTCTGGGTCGTAATATTCGCTTAATGGCCCTGTGGCGCTTCTGAAGGTTTTATAATCTTCAGACTCCACACTATCTGTCCTGCCTAAAGCCCATCTCGTCCAAGATGGAGTATTCCCACCATACCCACCATCAACATATTCCCAATCTTCTCTAGCTGCATTAAAAATAGGTTTAGAATCTCCGCGGGTTATCCAGACACTTTCAGCAATTCTGTCCTGATTTTCTTCAAGAGACGGATCTGCATAATTTTCTTTCTTAAAATAGACAACACTGTCAGGTGCCTCATAGGTTGAGCTTGTTGTTTGCATAGATAAAGGAAGACCCACGATACTGGGTGGGTTGTTTGATGTCATAGGTCTAAACGGTTGGTAATCAGATGAGTCCACATCTGCAGTCCTGCCCTGTGCCCATAATGTATGTGTAGGAACCATATCCTTGTTATCATCAGCATCATCGTGGGTTTCTACGGCCGCATTAAAGATGGGTCTATCATCCCCTCGGGTGATCCAAATATCACTTTTGATCCTGTCCTGATTTTCTTCCAAGCTCCAGTCTGTATAATTTTCTTTCTCGAAATAGACAACACTGTCAGGTGTCTCATAGGTTGAGCTTGTTGTTTGCATAGATAAAGGAAGACCCACTATACAAGGTGGGCAATTTTCCGTCATTGATTTAAAATGTTCATAATCAGATGTATCCACATCCGCAGTCCTGCCCTGCGCCCATAGTGTATATGTAGGAGTAAGGTCAGTATCTGTTTGATCATATCCTTCTACAGCAGCATTAAAGATGGGCTGATCATTCCCTCGGGTGATCCAAATGTCATTTTTGATCCTGTCTTGGTTTTCTTCCAGAGTCCAGTCTGCATAGTCTTCTTTCTCAAAATAGATTAAATCTTCAGGTATATCTTCTAAATCTATAGTTCCAGTGATAATGGTTTCTTCAGGGCTCAGTCCCTTGATCCAGATCGATCTGTCAATAATTTCTGAACCTACAACCAGATACTCCCCTGGTTCTGTGATAAATACCGTAGACTGATTTGGCACACTAGCAATTGCTGTGGCTAGATCATCATAATCACACCCATCGGAACAAACAGTATACTCCGGGAAATCAGGCGTTGTCCTGGAGCTAGGGAGTAAATCAGAGAATAAATTCTCAATACTGAGTCTACCGTCTTTTAATTCATTGACACGGCTGACATTGTCACCGTCTTTAGCGGAATGGTCTCTAAGTTTATCATCAGAACGGCGCTCATCTCTTTCAATATCTTTTTGGGATTGAATACGGGCGGGTTTCTCCTTCCCTGCCTTTCTTGGATTATCTCTATCACTAATGGCAAAACTAAATGTGATAGAAAGAAAAACTAATGCTACAAATTTTATAAAGTTATTAAACATAAATATCTCTCTTATTTTTTAGTAATTATTATTTGAATATTATGTACCTAAACTATTCAATTTTACCTACAAAAACAATTTGTTAATTATAAATAAAACTGTTTTGTGATGTTGCGCACTCTTTTTTAATTCAAATAAAGCGATTTCTAAAAAAAAATTTTTGTTGTCAAGAGTCCCATTGAAAAGGGATTTTTCATTCTCAGTTAAGTCGCTTAAATCCAATTGAAAAAGTGAAACCTTCCTTTTGACAAACGATAATGCCACTTTTGAAATAATCTCGGGGTTTGGTATAATTCAAATCATCAAGCGAAAATGATTCTGTTGCACCCAAATCGGGTTTATGGATAATGACATTTTTGTCTTTTCTTTTTTCACCCGTTAAATTAGCACGGAGTGAAATAGCCATGGCAATCACCGGCAAGCCGAGATAATCCTGATGTTCTCCAAAAAAACAAATTCTACCCGGTGTATTTATTTCCATATTTTGAATAACCCAATTGAAGAAACTATAGCCAATACAATAAATAATGAACCAGACTCAATATGTCCATAGATCAATTGTCCCACGCCAAGCAGGAATCCATACACAGCTAAACACCCTAACAGCATGCATAGAATTCCATTTGGGACAGGCCAAGGTTCCGTAGATACTCCATCTGAATATTTCGCCCAGCCTGGACCACCGGGATTCACCTTTTTCACAAAGGCTCTGAGTGTATCTTCATCATCAGGTGGTGTGAAATATGTAGCGGCAACCCAAACAATGGTCGTGAGCAATGCGCCAATGACAATCTTTTGCCAACCCTCCAGTGATGAATCACCAAAATTGAAATAGCCAGCAATAATAATTGAACTGATCATAGCTACAATTTCAGTGTATGCATTGATTCGCCACCAAAACCAGCGCAGAATGTAAATAAGTCCCGTGCCGGCGCCGATCATCAGTAGAAGTGTAAATGCTTGTCCTGCGCTGGTGAGCAAGAGTCCAAGTCCTCCGCCTAAAATAATAGAAACGACTGTGAACAAACGCCCAGCTAAAACCAATTCTTTCTCTGATGCATTGGGCTTCAAAAAGCGGTGATAAAAATCATTCACTAAATAACTGGCACCCAAGTTTAATTGGGTGGACATGGTACTCATGAATGCAGCAATGAGAGATGCAGCTACGAGACCTAACAACCCCGAAGGCAACAACGTCAGCATTGCTGGATAAGCCACATCATGTCCCAATTTATCCGCCGGTAAATTCGGGAATGCTTTTTCAATATCCGACAATTCGGGGAATACAATAAGAGATGCCAATGCGATCAATATCCACGGCCAAGGACGTAACGCATAGTGGGCCACATTGAAAATAAAAGTAGCGCCAACGGCATTTTTCTCATCCTTGGCAGAAAACATTCTTTGGGCAATGTAACCACCACCGCCTGGTTCTGCCCCGGGATAATAACTTGCCCACCATTGAACAGCTAAAGGGACCAATAAGATTGGTACCCAATTATTCGGATCAGAAAAATCTGGGAATAACGCCAATTTATCGGATACATTTACATGGGAAATTAAATTTGAAAGCCCTCCGATTTCAGGAAGACCTAAAATATAAAACATGGCCCAGATCGAACCGATCATCGCCAAAGTAAACTGAACGAAATCTGTTATAATTACAGCTTTAAGTCCGCCTAACATTGAATAAGCCAGTGTGATTGACCCGGCAATAGTCAGCGTTAACCATCCCGGTATTCCCAAAACAATTTCTCCGAACTTTACTGCGGCCAAACTAACAGCACCCATGACTAGTACATTAAAAACCAATCCCAAATATAGAGCGCGGAATCCACGCAAAAATGCGGCTGCTTTTCCACTGTATCTGAGCTCATAAAATTCAATATCTGTCAGGACTCCGGATCGTCGCCAGAGTCTGGCATACACAAAAACGGTCAGCATTCCTGTGAGTAAAAACGCCCACCAGACCCAATTCCCAGAGACACCATTCTGACGTACCAGATCGGTTACCAAATTGGGAGTATCTGTAGAAAAAGTTGTAGCAACCATGCTTACGCCTAACAACCACCATGGCATATTACGTCCTGCAAGAAAAAAGGATTTTGTATCTTGTCCCGCTTTTTTTGATGCCCAAATTCCTACGACAAGCGAAAAGGCGAAATAGACACCAATAATTGTCCAGTCTAAAGTTGATAGTATCATTTAAATTGTCTCATTTAACCCAAAAATTGGTTGATTTGTTTTCCATTTTCCTCGAGTGAAATCTGGGGTTTTTACAGCAGCACTTCCCAATCGGATAGACTTTTCTGATAAAGGACAAATGACACTCATACTCACAGCGTCATAAACATCAATCACCGGGTCCGCACCTTTTAATGTTTCTATAAATGCACGCAAAATAAAGAAATCCATCCCGCCATGACCAGATCCAGACGCTTCATTTTCAAACTTTTTCCAAAGTGGATGATCATATTTTTCTAAATAGCTATCTTCCGATTCCCAGCGATGGGATTCAGGACTAATCCCTTCGATATACATAGATTGGGCATCCTTTTGCCAAATCCCTTTAGTCCCCTGTACCCTAAAATTTAGACTGTAAGGTCTTGGCGAATTTGTATCATGGCTTAACATGATGGTTTGTCCATTCTCACATTTGATCACTGTGGTTACAATATCACCGCATTTGAATTTCACATCCGCATTTGGATGATCCGGACCACCTTGATCCACAATATATTTATGCAGCCCGCGGCTTTGGGTTGCAGTCGATGTTAAATGTACCATTCGGTTCCCACGATTTATTCCTAACATAGGGCTCACCGGTCCTAATCCGTGTGTTGGGTACAAATCTCCATTTCGATCCACTGAATGTTGAGTTCGCCATTTAGCTTCGGAAAATCCTTTTTCACCAAATTCAACGCCGCCACCATAGGGATTTATTCCATCATTGAATTTTACATGACGAAGATCGTGTTGGTAGCCACCCTGGCAATGGAGAAGTTCACCAAACATTCCTTGCTGTACCATATTCAAAACCGCCATCACATCTCTGCGATAACAGACGTTTTCCATAATCATACAATGTTTTCCGGTGCGTTCAGACACTTTCACTAAATCCCAACAATCATCAACGGTGAGGGCAGCCGGAACTTCCGTTCCAACATGAATTCCGTTTTTCATGGCGGCAATTGCCATGGGGTGATGCCATTCCCACGGTGTGGCAATATATACTCCGTCCAAATCTTCATTTTTCACCATGTTCAAGAAATCTTCATCGCCATTTTTATAAACCCGAGGCTCTGGTTTCCCTGCATTTTTCAGGATCTTTAATGCACTTTCAATCATGCCGTCATCTATATCACAAATAGCAGGAATGTCTACTTCCGGGTATTTTGCTGCCAACATCAGAACCCATTGTCCACGCATGCCTGTTCCCATAAATCCCATTTTGATCCGTTTTTCCGCGGTAGCTGAAAATAGTGAAGTTGGCATGACGGCAGCGGCGGCGCTTACGGCGGCCGATGTTTTAATAAAATTTCGTCTGTTTACTTTTTTAGACATTACTTGTTTCTCATTGAATTGGTTTTAAATCATTTATATTAATTCTCACGGACAAAATGTACGGACTTTTCCCCTCATCCCAATGCCCGTATGTAGTTGTAACAATTTCACCGTTCGGTAATATTTCCACACCGGGATAAGCACAATCCCATTCATGTTTATTATCTTTTATCCGGATTCGGATTTCCCCCGGTTTGCCTCTCAGAATGTCTTCATAAGTTCCAATCCAAGCTACCCAATCTCCCTGGGTTGGACTGTTGGGCGCTGTGTCCCGAAATGATAAAAAGAGCCGTCCATCTTTTAGATATTTCCCGGTGTGGCGATCGCCTGTTAATTCCCGAGGGAGTTCCACAGGTTCACTCCAAGATTCACCTTCATCATTGGAAAAAATCACTTGGGAATTTTTTGTTCTGCTATTTTCTCGTAACAATGCTGCCAGTTGATGCCCATCTGGTGATCGAATTATTCCTGGTTCACATAAGTGAATTTCATTATTCTGGTAAATAGGAAGCGGATGAGACCAAGTAAGTCCGCCATCGGTGGAATTAGTTTGATACAAAGTAAAAATGCCAGTTGACTTTCCATCTTTTGTAAAAAACCTACCATCATCATGAAACATGGCCAAATAATGTCCCGGTGTTTTCAGATCCATGACAGACCCCATGACCACAATTCCACCCCAATCTCCAGCGGGAACCAATGCTGACCAAGTAAGCCCATCATCTTCCGAAACGGAAATTCTTGCTGGATAAAGTCCCGACCAAACAATAAGTCGTTTTGTTCCTAAAGAATCCACCACACGATGAATCGTTGGAACCTCTTTACTGGTCGTCCAATTGTGGGGAACTTGAAGTCGTCTGGACCATGTCTGTCCACCATCATCACTTCGTTTGTAAATGATTTCCCCTTTTCCATGTCCCTTAGGATAAACCGTTAAAATTGTTTTTCCATCTTCCAATAAGACTGTGGTTGGATGCCCTAGATAAACGCCATCTTCTTGGTCCACGATTGTTTGAATTTCCATGCGATCATTCAACTCAATTATAGGAATATCAAATGGAATTGGGTCAGAACCGAATAACAATGAAAAAAATATAATGAAGATTCCAAATCGATTCATCTCAAGATAAAACCATCCTTTAAGGGGTCATTGGGATTAATCCAGAATGTGTTTTTCCCGGTAATAAAAGCATTACCTTTTACTTCTGGGATGATTGCATCATATTTTCCAAAAGTTGTTATTTCATCAACCTTAACCGAAAAAGTAGAGCCAATAATACTTTCGATGGTGATGGATTCACCAATACCAATTTCACCGCGGGCATAATGAAGGGCGGCCCGGGCACTTACGCCTGTCCCTGTTGGAGATCGATCTACTTCCCCTTCAGCAAAAATACAAACATTGCGACTGTGATTATTGGGGTCTTGGGCCGGGCCAATAAATATTGTGCCATATAGAAAATTCATTTCCGATTCGGTTGGGTGATCCATTTGAACAGAAGTCATAATTGCCTGCTTGATCAACATTCCCTTTTCGATGAGTTCATCGTAATATTCTTCTGTACAATCCAAATCAACTTGGACTACATCAACAAATGCATAAAATGCACCACCAAAAGCTAAATCATACTGAATATTTCCCAATCCGGGTATATTCACAATTGAATCTATTTTCTGGACGAATGAAGGAACATTGTGAAATCCTACGCTTGTGATTTCTCCATCTCTTACTTCTGCAAAGGAGCGAATAAACCCTGAAGGAACATCCATTTTTACTTCTGTGACGGGCTCAGTTTTTTCGATTAGCCCAGTTTCCACAAACACTTTTGTTAATGCAATGACTGCATGTCCACAGCCCGTGGAATATCCTTCATTATGAATAAAAATGACCCCAAAATCTGCGTCGGATGTATCGGGTTCAACAATAATGGCACCATACATGTCAGCATGACCTCGTGGTTCCCACATGAGTGCTTTTCTAATTTGATCAAAATTATTTTTAGCGCAAGCGCGTTTTTCTAAAAGTGTTTTTCCTTCTAATTCAGGAAAACCTGAAATAATAATCCGTAAAGGTTCTCCACCTGTATGGGCATCTATGGTTTGAATCTCAAGCCAATCTTTTGGCGCTTGCCAATTTTTTAATTTATTTATTTCGATCATCTTTAAAAAGTTTAAACGCCGGAATCTCTTGCCATTCAAATTCTGAGCCCTTCCATTTTACATCCAAAGATTCCCAATTTGGTTCATAATCCTTAGCAATAAGTGACATAACAGATAACAATATTAACCCAAAGGACCTCATGATATTCTATTCCATTGGTGCTTCTATTTGCGGAAGATAGCCATTTTCAATAAAGGTCATTATTCCAAATAATGCGCCCCAGGAATGGAACCTGTCAGATGATAATCTTGAATCATCGCCTGTCCCGGTAATAGCTGAATAATTCTCACTCACATAACCTTTTCGCGTCCATTCTGTCATAATAAGTTTTAATGATTTTTCCGATAACTCGGTTGCAGCATCGGTGTAGCCCGCCTGGCGAAGACTTAAATAAGTGAGAAAATTCAGAGGTGGCCATATGGCACCTTTCCAATAGCGCTGTCGCGAAAATGTTGGATCATTCCGAGTTGTGGAAGGTAACATCCATTCTCCATAAAATTCTTCAGGATTGTAGAAATGTTCCATAATTATTTCGTTTTTTTCATCATTTCCCACTTTGGCCATGAGCGGATAAAATAAGGTGGGTGAAACCCGAGTTGAAAGCGAATCCACATCAGTACGATAATTCAGGTATGCGCCAAATTCCGGGCTCCATAATTCTTCCATTTTAAGGGCGTACTGTTTTGCTCGACTCTCTAATTCTTTTTGTTCTTTTTTCCGTTTAAGAATTCCTGCCATTTCCGCCAGCGCTCTACAATCAGCAATATATAAACTGGTGAGTCCTACATCTTGAAGTTCTAAAGTGTGTTTCTTTTTGTTAAACGGCACACCGATGTACATGGGCGAATCATCCATCCCCGATTCATATCCAGCAGCCGTTTTTGTTTCGAATACAGGCTCATTAAATGGATTATCTGCAGGAGATGAGCCATAACTCAACAATCCTTCGTTATTCCTTGAGCGATGCCACCAGCGATTCCAGCCCAAAAGGTCATCAAACGTAGCTTTCAAAAACCAATCTTCAGGATAAGTTTTGTAAACTTCCTTAACCATGATACCCCCCACCGGCGGTTGCGATCGATCAAATGATTTACTGCCATTTCCTCGATTATCATTAGGAATAAATCCCTGTTCTGTTTTGCCACGGAGATGTTCGATCACATTGGAAAAAGCAAGATCTCGACTGGCCAGTCCTGTCATATAAGCCAAGAAAAAATTGTCCCAACCGAATGTGCAGAAACCACCATACTCTTCATTCCATAACCTACCGACCGTGGCAACAACACGATCAAACTTAGGCTCATAAATGAGATTCCATGCTATACCCGCCTGGACTGCTATATATGCTTCTGCCAATTCACCGAATTTTTCCGCTTCTGATTGAAGACGAACTTTTTGGATTTCAATGGCTTTTTTTATTTCTGAAAGTGTTCGTTTTTTTCCAGTGGAAATGCCTATCTCTCCATCCAACCAAAGAGCAAGATAAGGCGTTTTAACATCAATATACGGGTCATCGTCCACAGGCACTGAAGTGGTAAATACTTTGATAGTTTTTCCGGGACACACTGCTTTCAATTGATTAATTTTACGCGAAAGGTTTCCCTGGCGATTCCACAGCATTCCAGATTCAATAATGACTTTCATACGATCCGCAGGAATTGAATTTGGAGAAATTAAAATAACCAAATCTTTACCAGCATGTGCGGTTTCAATTTTTGCATCCAGACCTTCCCATTGGATTTCCAACTGTGTGTAACTCCCATCATAGGCGTGGGGGCCGGGGCGAATGGTTTCTGAAAAATCTCCCCGCCGATCAATTAGAGCACTGGAAAGATATTGCTCCTCTAAAAAGTAATGCTGTTTGAAAGCAAGGTTGATGGCAAACCCTTGTGGGAGTAATACTTGCTGTAACACACTGGATGTATTCCAGGTATTCCATCCTTGTTGGAGTCTGTTTTGGATTCGCTGATATTCTATGAACTGATGTCCGGATTGTTGAGCTGAAAGAAATCCAATAATAAGAGCAATACAAATAATCGACCTTTTCAAAAGAACGTTTTGGGGATATCGAAATAATGAATGCTCTTTTTCCAATTTTAAAAACAATTTGCATTTTTTCGATACCCATCTAAATCTTCCCTTAGAAGGGAAGACTGGTTTGATTATTTCGTTCACAAATTCCATATTTTTTAGCAAAAAAAGCACATCCTTAAATCCCCTTTTCAAAAGGGGGTTTGAGGGTTATCAAAATACTGAGCTTTTTTTTGTTTTATTCGATATTGAGGCATCTTAATAGTTTTATTCCCCAGCCTGCACTAATGTTACGGCTGGCAGGGATCTAAATCTTCCTTTTAAAGGAAGACTGGTTTGATTTTCCCGTTTACCATTTCTATTGATTTTAAATCTGTCTGCCATTCTCTACTTCAAATCTTACGATCCATTCTATGATGACCCGATATACTCCATCCATATTCGTTTTAACATCACGGTCATCAAATCTTAAAAAAGTGATTCCTAAATTTTCGATTTTCTTTTGTCTCTCTTTATCTTCAGCTTCTTTGCCAATATGACTCCAACCATCTATCTCAATCACGAGATTCAATTTTGGACAAATGAAATCTACAATAAAATCAAGTATAGGTCTTTGTCGATTAAATTGATAGCCCATCATTTTTTTACCCTTCAATTGATTCCATAAAAGGACTTCTGAAAGTGTTGAATTATTCCGAAGATTTCTCGCCAATTGTTTCAATTTTGGGTTATAATAAATTTTCATATTGGTTTAGGTTGCATCTTCTTCTTTTTCTATAAATCCTTCTAAAACTTCCTTTTAGAAAAGGAAGACTTGTTTGAATTAATCAGACTCAATATTTATTCAGTATGTTATCCTGAAATCCAAGTCAAAAACAAATACATTAAAACCGTGGTTCCCATGATGGCATAGGATGCATTCTTCGCTTGGTGCCACGGCGTCATATCAACCGGTGCTGGAACCCGCTGATCACTTATAGCGATTTCCTCAACAGATTTTGGTTTTAGGTAACCAATGACCAACATCACAACAACCGATGAAATAAAACTAATAAAATATCCATGAAGCCAATGAAGATCTCCATCGCCATTGGCAAAAAATATCGGAACATCTTTGATATTCACAAAAGTGAAAAATGCATAAAATGCCATGCCTACAATCATCCCAATTTTAGCTGCGATGGCGGGGACATGTTTTGTGCCAATCCCCAATATAAAAATCCCAATGATAGGCACACTATATAAGCCATTTACTTTTTGGAGATATTCAAAAATAGACTGCATCTGGGCTAATATTGGTGCAATCATAATGGATGCAACCGCTAGTCCAATGCCAAAATATTTTCCAATTTTTACAATCTGTTCTCCAGATGCTTTTTTATTTATGTAACCATGATAAAACTGGAGTGAAAACAATGTCGATGCACTGTTCAAGGCACTGTTGAAAGAACTTAAAATAGAGCCCATCAAAACAGCTGCAAATAATCCTAGTGACCAATCGGGCAAAACATGCCGAACAATTGCTCCATAGACTTGGTCTTGTTTATCAATTGTAATATCTGTCATATGGAGTGCAATAATTCCCGGCAAACAAAGCATAAGTGGCCCTACCAATTTCATGGCAGATGCAAACAATACACCTTTTTGACCTTCGGCCAAACTTTTTGCCGCCATGGCGCGTTGAACAATCACCTGGTTCGTGGACCAATAAAAGACCTGAATGAACATCATCCCGGTTAATAAGGTTGGCCATGGAACCGATACCACATTCCCATCCACATTGGTGTTAGTTAATACTGCCAAATATTCCGGGTTCGTATTCACCAATGTTGACAATCCGGAGAAAAATGAGCCATCACCTAAAGCAACCAAAGCCAATGCTGGAATCGCTAAACCACCAACCAAAAGTCCAACGCCATTGATGGTATCGCTGACAGCCACAGATTTCAACCCACCAAAAATAGCATATGCACTCCCAAGCGATCCAATCGTTGCCACAACAAGCCAAAGAGGAATATTCAAATCAAACATTCCGATCATTGCCAAGGAGCCTGTGTAAAGAACAACTGGGAGTAGAACTGTCACATAACCAAATAGGAATAATCCGGACACCATGGAACGAGTAGTTTTATCAAACCGTTTTTCAAGAAATGCAGGCGTAGTGGTAAATCCACTGGCTAAATATTTTGGTAAGAAAATGAGCGCTGTAGCAATCATGGCAAAGGCTGCCAACGCTTCCCAAGCGATGCCTACCAATGCTTTATCTCCAAAAACAGCACCATTAAGGCCAACCAATTGTTCCGTGGATAAATTTGTAAGAAGAAGCGAGCCAGCCACAACCGGCCACGCTAATGCCCGGCCACCGGTAAAATACTCTTCTGTGGCATTGTCAGATTTTTTCATCCCCCGGACAATTCGAACTGTAAAAAAGGCGACAGCACCTGTCGCCACAATAAATGAAATGATTGAAATTGTGTTCATTTATCTTACCTCTAATTTTGAAAGTTTTGTTAAGTCATCCGTTGATTCAAATGGAATCAACATAAAGGAGAAAGAATAGGATCTTGGATTAAGGGTATATTGGTCGTGCGGACGAGCGCCCCAACTATTATCACCGCCCACTCCCATTTGTTTATAATCGATGAGCCAATCGACTTGGTCTTTGGGCTGGATATCCAGTTTTCCATGTTTTTGTCCATAGCGAACATGATCCAGGTCATTGTATGGATATTGATGTACACTACTATCAAAAGTAGGATCACCTTTTGCCATTAGCCCAATTTTTCCATTGGATACAGCCATCCATCTTACATCTGTTTTATTCCCTGTTTCCTGGGGGCGAACATATTGAAAAGTTTGGTCCCAAACAGATCCATTATACAGTCCAATTGCAGCAGAAGTTTTTTTATCCCAGTAGGATTCATGAGGTCCACGACCAAACCAACTGAGTTCAGTGAAATCTCCTGTTAAGGACATTTTTAATCCAAATCTTGGAATCTCCGGATTATCCGATTTCGTCTTTATTATTTTATGGGTTACTTTGACAGTACCATTTCCATACACAAAATAGTTTGTTTCCAAATCTGTCTCTGTGGTATCATGGGAAAATAGTACCTGAATATGTGCCACATTATTTTTAATGAAACTTTTGAACTCAGTGGTCTCCAATTCCATACTGGCATTTCGCCAAATGTCTGTTCGTTTTTGCATAGCATTTCCGAGATCATTGTCATTGGGCGCCCGCCAGAAATTGGATTGCAGGCCATGTTTTAAAAGGTCAATTCCATTATAATGATATTGGGACAAATTTCCTTTTTCGCGGTCAAATGAGATTTTGAATTCAGCGCCAGATATTTCAATCAGCTTATCATTTTCAATCATTGCTAATTCAGGATATTCGCTAGCAGGGGAAGGCATAACGGTACTTTCAATCTGCAATTTGAATTGCCCCCACGCAACTAAATGACCTTTAGGAATCATTGTTGACCTTGAATTTGTATTCGCTCGAATTGTGAGAAAATATTCTGATCCTGGTTTGGGTAATATTGATTGATGGTTGAATTTGAAATTGTCTGTTTCCCCGGGTGCCAATTTTATTTTTTCCAAGTTACCTTTTTGGATCTGCTTTCCATCTTCTTCAATCATCCACGAAAAATCCAAATGAGTTAAATCAATAAAATCATATCGGTTCTTTATTTCAATTTTTGTAATAGATGATTTTTTCGTGACATCGGTGAATTTGACCGGTTGATATACTTTTTTTACTTCAAGGATATGGGGATTCAATGATCGGTCTGCGGCCACCAATCCATTGGCACAAAAGTTAGAATCATTTTCAAGAAACTCATTTCCAAAATCACCACCATAAGCCCAATAG
>Ga0209140_1000128_pt1 | contig 45411 bp, 46 predicted proteins | sample SaaInlV_120m_DNA_3_FD_184666 | JGI IMG/M metagenome (GOLD analysis project Ga0209140, IMG submission 184666) | Marine microbial communities from expanding oxygen minimum zones in the Saanich Inlet - Saanich Inlet SI073_LV_100m_DNA (SPAdes) (version 2) | ecosystem: Environmental > Aquatic >... | reverse complement strand
GCGTTATTTTTAATCCAAATTGGAATTAAAACTGAATTTTTATCACTTTTTTGTTTAAGATTAAATGAATTTGGCCCAATTTTTAAATCTCCTATTGGATATTTCCCAACAACAGAATATTTTCCAACAGGATGATCAATTCCTATATTGTAAATTAATTGGTAATTCCCATTTGCAACTTTAGCTCGTAAACTATCTGTTTGACCATCAGGTCTAGTTACTTCAAATTCTACATCATAACCTGTTTTCTTTTCTTCTACTTTTATTTTTCCTGATAAAATCACTTCTGAAATTCCTCTAGAATGATCTGGTAAGTAGACTTGTGATGGTTCTATTTTTAAGAAAGTTGACGTTTTTTGTTCTGGAATAGTAATAACGAGATTATCTATCATGAATTGAATTCCTTGAATGAATGCAGTATCATCAATTGAGCCATCAGCCCACCATCCAGCGTTATTTTTAATCCATGCAGGAATTTTTAAATCACTTGATGTTTTTTCCAAAAATTTTAAGGAATTAATCATATTGTGAATGTCTATTTCCATAACATCTACCATGTCTGATCTAAAAAAGGAATTAATTCTCCAAACTTTGTCTTTATTGATTATATCTGTAATTATTGAAATATTTTTAAATTCTTTCTCATAGCAATTAGGACGATAAATATTTTCAGAGTAATCACAAAAAGTGTATTTTTCTGTCCATGAATATTTTATTTGATATGCGTTATTCTCATTAACTATAGTTTTTTTATTTTCTAAAAGTAAAAGATCATTACAAATTGTATTTTGATTCTGGGAATTACTTTTTGAACATTCTGTATTTTGTAAATCAAATAACATAGTACCATATTTTTCATCATCATCGGTTATTGGATTATGTATGTCATGAACTAGTATTCCAGCATGTTTTATATCTGAAATATCCCCTCCTTCATAAGTCCATAATTCATCAATGTCTGCTTTTGGAAATACTCCTTCTTCATAATAATCAAAATATACAAGTCCATCATCATCATTGTTTTCCATTATTGAAAACTTATCTGGAATCCACCCTGATGAATATGTCATAGAAAAACTGTTTTGTTGATCATTGTATAATGTTGCATATGTATCAGGTAAAATTAACGGGAGAATACAACTAATTATTATTACAATAATTAACACTCTTTTCAATATTGTCAATATATTTTTGAAAATTTAACTTTGTTGATCCCAGATTATTTTTCAAGTAAATTAGATTCTGAAAAAACTCACTTCGCCCTACAGTTCATTATGAAAGAAAAAATATAATTTTTTAAAACATAATGATTTTTTTAGATTTTCTCTCTAGCATGATTCCTACGATTCCCATAAATATCAAAAAATAGTAAAATATGTAGTGAAAATGATGCTCAAACTCCCTTATTTCAGGTCAACTTTAACAATTAGCTCAACTTTTTCTCCATTTAATTCTAAAATGAGTCATTTTATCAAGAAAAGTAGGAAATTCAAATGAAGCATTCACTAATTCTCTTACTTTCTGTTGTTTTGATAGCTGGAATGTTATCTCCAGTGTATGCTCAAACCATTTCTAATGATGTTGTAATTAATGAAGTTGATACAAATCCTAATGGTGATGATTCAGCAGGACCATCTGAGTGGGTAGAACTTTACAATCCTACTGATTCTGATGTGGATTTGAGTGGTTGGCAAATTGCTTCAACTACTGTTTTGAAAAAAACATTTACTATTTCTGATGGAACTATAATTTCTCCAGGAGAACTTTTAACATTTACTTATCAAAAATTATGGTTTACTGATTCAAATGAATCAGTTGAATTGCGAAACATTGATGGAGTTGTAATTGATAAAACACCTTCAGTAACTGACTTGCAAAATAATTTTTTGTCCTGGCAAAGAACCTATGATGGTTACTCTGGTTGGGAGTTTGCACTTGCAACAGCTGGTGGCTCTAATGGAAAGTTTGCTGAAATCAATGAGTCTGCCCCTATTGTTGTAACTGTTTCATCTGATGAATCTTCGTATCTATTTGATGATACTGCAGTAATTTCTGGAACTGTTTCTAAAAAAATGTATATTGAAAAACCTTACTTTCAAACTGAACCTATTTTGATAAATATTTCTGGTCCAAATTATTCTCAATCTGTTTCTTTATACCCTGATACTAATCTAAATTATGAAACGACTTTAAATTTAGTACAAGTTTTGGGCGTTAATGAAGGCGTTTATCATGTGTCTGTTGTTTATTCTGGTGTAAGTGCTGATGCTAGTTTTTCTGTTGGTAATGAAATTGTTCAACAACAAGACCAAACTGATACTGCTTTTAGTATTCAAACTGAAGAGTCTGAATATTTTTCAGGTGAATTAATTTCACTTACTGGACTTACTACTGAAGTTATTCCTTTTGAAAGTTTACAATTTACTGTAACTGATCCAAATGGTAAACAAATTGCTAGTGGTAATTTGTTTACAACTGATGGGGAATTTAATACCACCATCTCCATGCCTTCTATTTCTTTAATTTATGGAACTTATTCTATCACTGCCCAATATTTTGAACAAACTGCATCTACTACTTTTAGTATAGTTGAGGAAATAGTTGATGAAATTGCACCTGTTTCTGATTCTCTATCTTTTACTGTTAATGAATCTGAATACTTGCTTAGTGATTTTATGACTTTATCTGGTTCTATTTCTAATTTTGATTCTGATGGTGCCATATACTACCAAGTTGTAAATTTTAATTTTAAATCCTCTGATGGTACCATTCCAACTTTCACTACTGCTGTAATGGATAGTGCTGAGGGTGCTTTGCAAAAAGAATTTACTTTAACTGCAATACCTGATAGTTTCGGTGTATTTTCTATTGATGCACAACTTACTCCTGTTGCTTTTACTGCTGGTGATTATACTGTAAAAGCAAGTTATGGTGGCTTAGTTGAACATGTGCCTTTCTCAATTGTTTCTGAAAAATCTGAATCTGTATCTGAAAAATCTACACCAGTTTCTAATGTAAGAACCATAATTGAAAAAACTAATCGAATTAGTGATAACTTAATCTCAATTAATACTCAAGAAAAAATTATCCAAGAACAATTTGTAAAACCTAGAGTATTATCTGGTTCTATGGTAACTATGTCAAAAGACGCTCAATCTAATGTTAATTTACAAGTTGTATCTGATTCTGGGGTTTGTATAATTGGTCAAAGTGATGAGTGTTTAGTTAGTGACTCTACTCGAAAACCTGGACAAATTTTTGATGTAGTAACTGTAGATGGACTAAGTCTTAATGTACGATATACAGGACCTGATGTCCGTTTAGAAAAATTTAGTATTTTGCCTGAATCTTCAGGTGAATTTTTACCTGATACCAATTGGAATGTTAAGGTGGTAAAGGATGATGAAATTTCTAGATTTTACTATAAGGTAACTTACAAAACATTAGAGTAAATTCCAAATACTGTTTATTTTAAAACTAATTGAATTGAGATTACAAGTTTTAATGTTTTATCAAGATGATCCAAAAAAATGTACTGCCGCTAAAATGGTCAAATTTGGTCTTGCCAAAAAAATAAAAAAAATTGGTTCAAAGGGAATGGTTTTAGACCCTTTTTCAGAAAAAACTTTGCTTCCAAAAGATAGGTCTGTTGTTAATTCTATTGTTGGTATTGATTGTTCTTGGAATCTTGCTGATCATGCCTTTTCTCAAAAATTTAATGGAATCAAACGAAAACTACCCCCCTTATTTGCCGGAAACCCTGTAAATTATTCAAAATTAAATAAATTAACAACTGTTGAAGCTTTATCTGGTTCATTATACATTCTTGGGTTTAAAGAACAAAGTTTAGAATTATTAAACAAATTCAAGTGGGGTCATACTTTTTATGAATTGAATCAAAACATTCTAGAGGATTATTCAAAAGCTGAAAATCAAGAACAAATTCAAATCATTCTTAATGATTACGGTTTGCTTTAATTTTTAGATATGTTGCAATTCCTATAATTACCACAATTGGAATTATTAAAACACTGTAATCTGTTTCTTCTTCTTTGTATTCTATATCGATGATATTATTGTACAATTCTATTTTTTTTTCAGTAACTAGAAAACTTGATTCATAGAAATCAGGTTTTAATACTGAGTTTGAAATTGCAAATATTTTGATACTATTTGCACCTATTTGCAAATTTTTAGTCATGTTTGATGTTATTTCTATACTGACTGTATTTTCATTAACGTTTAATTTTTCTGATGCTTGAATTTTGCCTTTACTGTCTATTAAAAAATATAATATTGAATCTGTTTTCTCAGTTTCAATTACAATTTCTATATTTTTTCCATACTGCACTGCTTTACTCATGTTGATTTTTTTAATAATCGGAAATTGTGCATTTTCTAACTCTGACCATTTTCCAATTTTAAATGGATATGATTCATCTTCAAATGTTTTTACTGTAATGGTTCTTGATTCTGGTGCATATGATTGTAAATAAAATGGACCGTTACTAATCACTGCATGATTATTTTTTTCAATCCAACTAATTGATGAATCATATCTGTTTTCATAATATTGTAATGTATTTTCATTTTGTTTTAATGACTTTGGTATGAATTTACTGCCTTTGAATTCTTGTAAATATTCTTTAATTATTTCTGCATCTTTTGGAACAATTAGTGATAGCCAATTAACACTTTTACTTGTAGCCCCTGATCTTGAAAATGACACTTTACCATCAATTACTGCTTTTTCCATGGCAGTTGTTATTTCCCATGGAATTGGACTCCATAATGCAGCCCATTCTGCAATTTCATTTTCATCAAAATGATCATAATCTACATAAACTTCTACTGTATCCTCATCAATTTGATTAATTCCGATTATTGTTTGAATGCTTTGTGCAGCTCTTGGTGTAAACTCTGTATCAAATGTCTTATCTGTTTCATCACTTTGTGTTCCCCATTCAATTGTAAAATACAGTGAATGTAAAATATCGTTCATATCCATTGATTGCCCATTGTGCCAATTACTAAATTCAAAATCAAATGTTACCTTACTTGTTGCAATTGTGTCTGGATTTACATTACTCCACTGCTGTGATATTGGATTCCACATTTTAGCCTCAATTGGAACTTTAATTTTATCATCTATTGATGATGTTTCTACTTTCCATTGTGCTCTAACTGGGAATGTCTCTCCTGTAAATGGGTGCTTGAATGTAATGGGGTCTGAAATTATTCCCCAAATATGCCTGCTATACGTATCTGTTAAACCCATTACTGGATTCCATGCCCCTTGGTAGATTTGCTTTACACCAATTACTAATTCATTATCATTAGTTTTTACATTAATTGGTGTGAATCTACTTGGAACTCCTGCCCCTAAATCATTAATCACTCCACTAACATTTTCATTTACTACGTATTGATCTACTTTACTTGCCAGAAATATTCGTACTGATTCATTAATTCCTTCTGTAACTGCTTCTTGAATTAACTGTGATCTTTTTTCTGCAGTTTCAAAACCACCTTTGTAAATTTTCTGTGTTAAATCATCTAATTTTTTATTTTCATAATTCCAATATGATGGATCATTAAAACCTGGCATGTTTGAAAACCATGGTGAATACATTTGCCCCAATCCTATTGAATCATATTTTACAAATGCAGAACGTCCCCATCCTTCTGTGTATATACTCCAATCCAAATTTGCTGGATTAGAACCATACACTACAACAAATGCTTTATTCAAATCCCCGTAATCTTTTTTCACTGAAAATCCCATCTTTTGCAATTCTACTGATAGTATTTCGCCAATTGATTTTCTAACTGGATCATCACTTCTAATAAAAATTCTAATCTCTATTTCAGAATCATTATTTTTCCATTTATTATCAATTTTTACAGCACCTCTATCTGTTAATGATTTTGAAATAATTTTTTCAGCCAATGTTGGATTGTATTTGAAATTAAATGACTCTAATTCTTTAATTATTGTGAGATACTCTGGATCAGTTGGCCCGTAATATGAGATAATTGGAGCGCCATATCCTCCCATTAATTCATTAACGATTAATTTCCTATCTACTAAATAATTTAAAGCAAATCTTGCTTCTTTATTTGAAAATGGATTAAATTTTTCAGATTCTGATGGGTTAACTAGTAAGCTATATGATCCTCCTGTGGAGTCAAAAACTTTCAAACCTTCCCTTGCTTGACTGTCTTCTAATCTATCTGATGAAATTCGATAATAATACATGTCAAGATTACCATTTCTTACTTCTTCTAAAGCCGTATTTTCATCTAAATACTGGATAAATTTTATTGAATCAACAAAAGTATTTTTTTCTGCAAATGATTCATTTTGTATTACTGTTATGATTACCAGAGCTAGTATGAATACTAGCATTTTTTTCATATTGTTATTTTTTAGTGGTTGTAATAAAACCTATATCAAAATTATCTAATATTGTAATTGCCTAAAACCTATATCTCTGATATTATGTAAAAATCATAATTGAAAATTCATCCAAAAATGATTGTTGGCTTAAATGGAATAATACAAGGCGGTATATCTGTAAAGGATTTTTCTACTGTTACTAAGATTAATGCTAATGATTCTGAAGAAATTTTAAATAATTTTATCAATAATGACATTGGAACTCTCAAAGATGATTTTTATTATTTTGAAGATGGTGATAAACTAAAAATTGCTATCATTTTACTTCAACAAGGATTACCTTTAGATGAAATTTCAGTTGTACTGGATTGGAGAGACTTTGAAGGTTTAACTGCTGAAATTTTATCTTCAAAAAATTTTGCAGTGATTAAAAATTTAATGTTAACAAAACCTCGAATGGAAATTGATGTTGTTGGAATTCGTTTAGGTATTGCTATACTAATTGATTGTAAACATTGGAAACAATACAATCAATCCTCTTTAACAGCAGCTGTCAGAAAACAAGTTGAAAGAACTAAGCAATATGTTGCTAAGACTGCTGGGTCTATGGCCATTCCTGTAATTGTTACTTTATTTCAAGATAAAATTAATTTTATTGACAAGGTCCCAATTGTGCCTATTTTTCAATTTTCTTCATTTATTGATGAATTTTATGGGAATATTGAACAGATGAAAACTATAGAAACAGACTAGTGATGAACAACCCTAAACAACCAATCACAAATATTTTAGTAATTTTTAATGAATTGTCTAAAGCTTTTGAATAATCCTCATAGATACTCTGACCCATTACTCTGACTTTAGTTTCATTTTCTAAAATTTCGTATTTAGCTGATAATACATTTGCTTCTGCCTCTTTTGCAATTTCTCCAAACCATTTTGTTAGTTTATCTGCACTTGTAATTAATCCCAATTGATAATACCCATTTCTATTTCTAGCTTTAACTGCTGAATAATGAGTATCAGATGTACAAATTTCTAATAAATTATCTCCCTTACTTGCAAAGTTTTCTCTAATTTTTTCACCTACACCATTTTCCATATTGTTTGCATCTGCCCAACCAAGAAAATATTTTTTATTATTAATTTTAAGACATGTAATTCCTAATCCTCCCATTCCAAGATCTTCTGTCCACACATCCATGTTCTCTGTATTTGCATATCCAAATTCTATTGGAAAACTATCTTTTGTGATTAATGTGTCTAGACATGATTTTGCAGCTTTTAACATATCTTCTCCATCTTCTTTTGAAATTTCCTCCCCCATTGCATTGTGACAATCTACCGTCATTATTTTTGTGAAATTTCTATTACTTCCATATTGTTCAATTTCTTTTTTCATATAGCTAGGAATGTCTTCCATACCATGTGGTGATAATGATAAAAATAACAATGGACTATTTCCAAAAAGAATTCCTGTCACCCTTGCTTTGTTAATTTGAACTACTACTGGCTCTGTACATTTTACTCCTTCCTCTTTTGTTTCACTTTTTTCTAAATTTTTTAGATAATTATTAACTTCATTTCGTGATGGGAGATTTAGTGCATGATCTGAAATACTGTGCATTACCATTGCTGATGATGATAACTTTTTGTAAATTAGGTATGGAATATTACTGCCTCCTACTGGGTGATATGGTCCTGGATGAATTTCTGGTAATATCATTTTAAATTCTTTAGTTCCATCTTGCGAAGAAAATTTTATTTGAGATGTTGCAACTTTAGTTTCTGTTGCATGTTCTTCCATTAATTTTTCAGCATCATCAACATCATTACTTTGTGATGCAAGATATGCTTGAATAGTTTTATGTGTACTTTTCATTCCTGGTCTTCCTGCTCTATCTGTAATTACTGACCATGCAATTGCAATAATTAAAAATGAGCCACCATACCCTAATGCAATTGGATTACTGAGCATTGAAATCCATAATTCTTGTGGAATTAATACCAAAAACATTGCTAGTGGTTGAATGAATGCAATTGCTAATGCCTTTTTGAGACTTGCCCCTAATGTTGTGGTGTATAACCCGATTCTAAAACTTGCAAAAAGAATCATTCCAAATGTAATAAAAAATAATGATGTATCTTTTGATAGTACGACACTTGCTAGTAATCCCATTAGAATTGTAACTACCCATAGCATATTTCCAAAAAGTGATGAGTGCAATGATTTTGAATATTCTTTTTTCTTTGCAAATTTTATGTCTAGTAATTGCATAACTGCCATTACTCCTAGAACTAGTGGTATCTTGTACCAAAATTCTTCTATGTTTAGATTATTTAGATATCCAAAATATGTTGCAAGAACAATTACTAATCCTACTCCTAATGAAGCTGCTAATGAAAAATAATGAGATCCGGGATTTACTAAAGTAAGGGAAAATCTATTGTGTATATTTGAAACATCATCTGATTCGGGTTCCATTATTTTTTCACGGAGCTAGAAATAGATCGATTATCCATGAAATTGCAATTAAGCTAATTGGAATGGTTACTACAATTCTTGGGTCTAATTTGAAACCTTTTGTCTCATCTTCAAAGAATCTCATAAGACCTCCACTTGATGCTGGAAGTGGGGCTGCTTTTTTACTACTCATTATAATTCAGCAAAACGGATTTTAACATAAAAACTTTATTATTTTTCTTTGATTTTATCTATCATTTCTAACACTAAATTGATTGATTTTAGAATAGATTGCTGTTTTTCATGATTTGTTTCTTGTTCTAATTCTTTAGAGAGCATGTCTAATTTTTTTTGTAATGTCATTTCTAGTGGTGTTTTAGTTTTCTCTACAACCTCTATACTTTCAATTTTTTTCTCTTCTGGTTGACGTCCACAACTTGTACATAATGCCTGACCGTCTTTCATCACTCTCACTCCTTTACAATATGGACATGGATCACTAAGTAACGTTGCACCATTTAGTAACATTTCAGCTGCTTTTTTCCTAAGTTCTTCTGACACTATTTTTTCTTCTTTTGGCATTTAAAAAATCTGATTATTTTTGATTTTTATCTCCAAACAAGGCTTAATAGTGCGTGTCCTTGAATTTATTCGAACGTATGGCAGTAATTTGTAATACTTGTGGTCTTCCTGAAGATTTGTGTGCATGTGGAGAACTTGCAAAAGATAGTACTAAAATTATAATTCGATTAGAAACTAGACGATTTAAGAAAAAAGGTACCATGATTGAAGGATTAGATCCAAAATTGAATAATTTAGAAACTGTTGCCAAGGATCTTAAAAATAAATATGCTTGTGGTGGTACTGCAAAAGAAGGGTATATTTTCTTGCAAGGTGATCACAGAGATACCATTAAGGCTACTTTGGTTCACTTGGGTTTTGCAGAAGATACTATAGAACTTCATTAGAACAAATTGCAAAATTCTAATAAAATACTTCAGCTCTTTGGAATTCCTTTCACTGCTTTATTATCTATAATTTTTGCACTTCTTTTACTTTCTTTTCCTATTGGAATCTATGTTGTATTTGAAAGTGAAATTGGAGGTGACATCAATTATGATTACCCTATAACTCACTTGGATATTTTTGAAAAAACCAGTATCTATCAATCTCCACTTGATATCAGTATTGGTGATGTTTTTGTTGTTTTGTGGATGTTTTACCTTGTAATTTTTGTAATTGCGATACTTGGTCCTAAAGAGAATTTTCTAAAATCCGTCTCTTCAATTATTTCTGTAGGGAAATATACTTCCAAATTAAATTACATGTTGGTCATAACGCAATGGCTCTCAATTTTAATTTTTATTTCTGCGTTAATTAATCTCGTTCAAGAGTCATTTGGAATTGTAACTGTTCCCCCTCTTGGAGATAATAATTTAATTCAATTTTTCTACGTGTCTCTTGCCCCTCTATTGGAGGAATTTATTTTTCGTATAATTTTAGTTGGAATTCCCTTATTTGCTTTATACTCTCATCGCTCTTCTATACGCTATTTTTTAAAATGTCTGTGGTCCCCTTCTTCATTAAATCTACTTGATTCTAAAAAAGCGATTCTTTTAATTATTTTTGTAGGTCTTTTGTTTGGATTTGCTCACATTGCTTTTGGTGATTCTTGGAGTGAAGGTAAATTTGCACAAGCAACTGCTGGTGGTATAATTTTAGGTTGGGTGTATTTGCGATATGGGATTGTAGCCTCTCTTTTGATTCATTGGGCAACAAATTATTTTATTTTTGCATATGCTCATCTTATTTCTCAAATAAATTATGTTTCTTTGGAGACTGCTTTTTCTAATTCATTAATGTCTTCTTTTGAATTATTATTTTTAGCATCTGGAATATTGGCAATTTGTGTTTTATTTTTAAATAAATTTTATTTAAAAAAATCTTTAATTTAGAATCTTTCTAATTTTTTCTGCAAGATCTGGTTTTTCATTTTGTTCTAATAGTATTTTTAGATCTTCAGCATCATCTACATCTAACATTATTCGTTTGACAAATACCATTGCAACATTAAGGGTACACTCTTTTGCCATACTCATATGATTTCTATAACTATCATCATCATAATGTGTTTTCATTAAATTTACTGGCATTCTTACAAGTGCATTTGTTCCATCAAATTTTCGTGATGGAACAATAATTGCAAAATTTGGATGCATTTGATAATTTAACATAAAATCGATATCTTGTGTTTTGATGTATGGTATGTCTTGAGGAAACACCATTGATGCTGTAAAATTATTTTCTAGTAGGTACTTGTCTGCAAGAGCAACTGCTTGATTTACACTTTCTTCTTTTTCATCAATTATCACAATTGTATCAAATTTTTTCCCAATCTCTATGGCTTTTTCTTCTTTTGTAACCATGATTATTCTATCAATTTTTGGAGATACTGATAATACTTGTAATATCTCTTCTAACATTATTTTACATAATGCTTCTACTTTATCTGGAGGTAATTGTAAACGTGTTTTTGCATTTGAGAAAGTCTTAACTGGAATAATTGCAGCTGTTTTCAAATTAAACGTGTACTTGTTTTAAAATGAAATTTGCTAATGCTTCTTCTGCCAATTTTGTTTTCATGGTGATTTTGGTTTCATATGCTTTCATGTCTAAGTCTTGAATTTTACTGACTAGTGCTTTATCTTTAGTATCTACAATAATGTTTGAACATACGTCTGAATACATTTTTGATAATCCATATGCGTTTGATTCTATTCCTGCTGCTTGCATGTATTTTGCTGCAGGACCGCTAATTGAATCATCTCCGATTAATGGACTAACTGCAACAACTTTCTTTTTCATTTTTGATAATTCTTTTCTAACTCCTTTGATTTGTAACATTGGACCTATTGATGTTAATGGGTTACCTGGTGCTAATATGACCATGTCTGAATCATGTATTGCATTAATGGCTTCTGGGTTTGGTCTTGCTTTATCTGCTCCAATATATTGAATTCCTTCTACTGGATCCATTCCTCTGTGCTTTACCCAATATTCTTGTAAGTGTAATTCTCCTTTGTTTGTAGATATTCTGGTCTCAATTGTGTTATCTGTAACTGGAATTATGTTTGCAGTCACTGCAAATTTTTCACACATCCACTTTGTAATGTCACTAAGATTTTTTCCGTTCTTTAACATGTTAGTTCTAATCAAATGTGTTGCAGCATCTCTATCTCCTACACCAAACCATGTCTCTTCTCCAAATACTTCCATTTGACGTAAAAAGTTGAAAGTATCTTTTTTAATTCCCCAACCTTTGTCTTGGTCAAGTAAATCAGCTAAACCATAAATTATTGTGTCGATGTCTGGACACACATAAAGTCCGTATAACCAATAATTATCTCCCACATTTGTGATTACGTTTACTTTATCATGTTGAGCAACTAAACCTCTTACTAGTTTGACTGAACCTGTTCCGCCTGCTAATACTGTAATCATATTATATCATATCCTCTAAAACCATATTTTCTGCATGTATTACTACATATTACTTTTTACAAGCCTTTTCTTATTCTAATTAACTCGGATAAGTTTATTATGTCTTTTACGTCGATTCGACTTATGTCTAAGGCTATTTTCTTAACTGTTTTACTTGCAGGTTTGATTATGGTTGGTACTAGTACTCCTGTATTGGGTGCACAATTTGATTCTAGAATTAATCCTAATAATGATGATTCTCCATTTAAGGTGAGTTATCTCAAAACTGTTTTTATTGAATATCCAAATGGTGGAGCTTTGTTTGATGTGTTACGTAGTTCTGACTGGAAGGTTTCTGGAACTGCTGATGCAACAAATCCTGGAGTTCAAGAATTAATGATGAAACTTAATCAAGGAATTCGAGATGATGGAAGTCAAGCAACAATTTCTGACTTGAATGTATTATATGAATTTCAATTAACTGGTAGAAGTATTCAAACTTCTATTGATTACCGTGTAATTTTAGAGGGTACCATAACTAATTATGTTATTACTGAAGATTCTCAAAAGAAATTAGTTGATTTGGGATGGAGAGGATTATCTACAACATCTTCAATTATGATTGATGGTATTGATATCAACATTCCTCTAGGCATTCTTCAAACTCAAGAACCAATTATTTACAATACTTTTGTAGGAACTGAAGCTGAAGATGTTCTTAATCGTGAATTAATTAATGCAGATTTTATTTTAGAACAACCAATGACTAACTGGCACTTCTTGTTTGATCCAACTGGAATCAATGCTGATGCTAGTACTTTTGGATTAGATGATTCAATTGCTGGATTTGTTGTTTCAAGTTGGACTATGGGTGAAAGTAGTATTAGAGAAGGACGTCAAGTTGAACGAGTATATGAGGCAGAAGTAATGGCTGATGAACTTTACACTGTTAGAAGTGTTCAATCCTCTGATCAAGCAAATTTACATATTATTGGATTTGGTGCTATAGATGTTTTAGATAGTGTTGAAATTGTAGGTGTAACTCCAACTCCTCCTGAGGATTATATGACAACTTCTACTGGTGGTTTCCCAATTATGGTAATTTATGGAATGGCAGGAATGGCTGCTATTGGTGGTATTGGGTTCTTTATTGTTAGTAGTAGATCTATGAAAAATACTTCTACTGAACAACAAGGTATTGATCCTGGTCATCTTGTTGGATATCAAACAAGTGCATCCTCTGGTGGATATCAAACCAATAGAGGTGAAGCACAATTGAAATCTGATGATAATTATGCACAAACAAGAAGTGTCTATGAGAGTACTGAAACTACCTCTGAAACAACTCCAGAAATAGTTCCTGAACAAACTATGCCTTCAAGTGATGAAGAGGCTGCATGTGGATGTGCTGCTTCTGCAGAAATTGGAACTGAATGTGATTGTGAGATGCATGGCTCTTGTTTATGTGATGCAACATGTCATTGCAATGCAGATATCTGTAAAGACCAAGTCCGTGAAATGAGTTAGAACTTTTATCTAAATCATAATTTAATTTTAAAATTTTATAAAAAGTATGTGTGCTGGGAGTAACCCTCCTTCTGTTTTCACGATATTTCGCTTTGCAGCCTACCTGAACCTGATACAGGATTCTAGGGTTCTGTTTGGCTTTGCTCCATGTGGGTCGTCTGTTTCATTCCTTTTATGGAAACCTCAGGTTTTCACCATCACTGTGCGCCATATTGGATTATTTTCTGCTCCGTTGCCAACCATCTCTGATTATCTATCTCCAGATCACATTTCCTGTATGGAGGGAGGAGTTTCCTCTGCCGTAGCAGCATGTCGTGCTCCAGCTCACATGATTGTGTTACTTTGTAATCTGATTTGAATATTACTTTGAAGGTTTTGTGCCTATGATGAATAAAGTTCCCATTTCTCTTTTCCATTTTTCATTACCTTTCAAATCTTTGATTTGTTTTGTTTCTGTTTTAAAACCTGCATTTTTGAAAAATTCTTTCCATTCTTTTTTTGAATGTAAATGCATTTGAATTTTCATCATATCACTCCATTTTGTAGTTGCTTTATTATCTGTGTAAAAATCTGTACCGCAAAAAAATTGTCCTCCTGGTTTTAGTAATTTGTAAATTTTCTTAATTGCTTTTTCTATGGAATCTGCATAGTATATTGATTCCATTGCAAAAACAAAATCAAATTTTCCTCTATATTTCCATGATTCTATATCTGTGTAGACAAAACTTTCTTTATTATTTTTTATTTTCTTATTTGCTTGTGTGATCATTTTTTTACTTTTATCTATCCCCATTGTTTTTTTACATGTTGAAATATTTGATATGTATCTTACAACCCATCCATTCCCACATCCAACATCTAAAAATGAAAAAGGTTTGTTAAAAGAAATTTTATTCAAAAATTTTAATACATTTTTTCCATGTTCTTTTTCCATTGATTCTGCTTTTCCATTCTCTGCCCAATCATCAAATTTTTCTCTTACTTTATCCACATGTTTTAAAATTATTCATTTAATTATAATCTTCTTGATACTGATCATTGATTCGAATAAATTCTACGCGTTGCTTATAACTAATTTTTGATAAATTATTTTGAAAAGAAATTGTTTGACATATCTTGTAGAAATTATAATGAGTCACTTGAAGCAACAAAACACTCCCATTGTTTCAACAACTATTACATGATTTGTAATCTACAATCTACATTGACTCAAACAACTTCATTCATTATGTATGTCCAAACCGACCAACCATGCCATATCTGTGCCTAGAATTGTGCCTAGCTTCTACACCTATGTAGTTGCTACGGCATGATTTTTTTTAAATAAATTATTTCCCTTTTACTAAATTGAAAAGTTGTCTTACTGCTAATTTGGGATGACTTAATGCTAGTTTTAACATATTTGATAACCCAAACTCTGCTTTAATAAAATCCAAAAATTCTTCTGTTTTCAATTCTTTGATTATATCTAATTCTCTATCCCATTCCTTATCTGATAAACCAATCCATCTATCTTGAACTTTTCCTGCAGATTTAATTTTTGACTCAATTGCTTTTCTCCAATTCTCTTCATATGGGTATAGTGCACTTTCATTTGTTTTTTCATTTTTTATTGCATCTGCTACAACTTTACCTGCAACTCTGCCAAATTTTATCGCATATCTGATACCTTCTAACACTAGTGGATTTGCTTGTCCTGCAGAATCTCCAACTAAAATTAAATTATTAAAAACCGTTTTTCTTGATAACCCATCATTTGGAATTAAACCATAATGGAATTCTATTGGAGTAATTTTTCCTAATTTTTTAATTGGGCCTAACTTTTTTTCTATTATTTCTTTTAGTCTTTGAGTTGGATCAACATCTGATTCTGGTTTACCTACTCCAACTCCAATTCTAACAATATTATTCCCTAATGGAAAAATCCATGCATAACCTGCAGGAGTGTACTCTTGCCCTACCATCAACCACCATGTTTCAGAATCAACATTTTCAACTTTTGCTTCATATTCTGCACCTGCTCCAAATCTTTCCCACTGTGTAACAAAACCCATTGCTTTGGAAATTATTGAAGAAAATCCTGTAGCATCAATAATTACTTTGGAATGAAATATTGCTTTTCCATTTGGTCCTACTCCGCTTACTCCTACAATATCGTTCTCTTTATTTTTTATAACTTCATTTATGTTCATTTTTACAAAAACATCTACTCCTACTTTTTCTGCTTCTTTTGCCAACCATCGATATGTTTTTCTTACATCTAATACTGCTGCAGTTGCAATTGAATCACTTATGGTAACTTCATTATTTGGTGAAACAAATGAGAAATTTTTAATTGGATTAAAACAATCTTCTGGAATTCCAAACTCCTTGATACTCTCAATCCACGTAACGCCACTTGTTCTAACTGTTTCTGCAATTGAGTTTTCTTTTTCAAGTAACGCCACTTTAATTCCATTTTTTGCAGCTGCAAATGCTGCTGATGACCCAGCTGGACCTGCCCCTACTACAACTAAATCATAATGATACTCTTCAACCAATTAAATTTCATGATAATTCTCTAGGATATAATTTTGAGGTATGATTTAAAATTTATTTTTTAAGTACTGGATTACCTGTGGTGTCATTTTCTCTTTCTACATCAAAAGTTTCCATATGTGCTAGATCTCTATGCATAAAGCTATGTGTTTCTCCTTTTGTTTTTCTACAGAATTTTGAATGAACTGTTTTTTCAATTTCTAACGTTGTCTCATTTTCATGAAATAGACGTTTTCCACAATCTTCGCATCTAAATTCAGGCATAAATCTTGTCAATGTCAAATCTATTTAGATGTTTCAGACTTGTTCTAAGGTAAATTATTTAATCCATTCCTGAAATCCTAAACTTTAGATGTTTCAAATTATATTCTAAATTATGTCTGAATTTGATCTTAACTCTTTTGCTATGTGGGGATTAATTACTGGAATTGTAATGCTTGTAACTGGACTCTCTTATCGCAGATATTTGAAAAAAAATAAATCTGTTCTCAAATATTGAAAAAATTACTAGTTTCTCAAATGTTACATAATTTGTATTCTTATTCTGCAGCTGATTTTCCACCATCGATGTTTAGAATTGTACCTGTTACCCAATTTGCTTCATCTGATGCTAAATAGAGTACTGCATTTGCAACATCTTCTGGTTCTCCTATTCTTGCAAGTGGTGATTTTTCTTCTAAAATTTTTCTTGCTTGAGGATCATCTAAATATGGTTTAATCATTCCTGAATTAATTATTCCAGGATTAATACAATTACATCTAATATTTTTTCTTGCATATTCTACTGCAATTGATTTTGTGAACATTGAGATTGCAGCTTTTGTTGAAGAATACACTGCCAAATGAACACGTGGAATTGCTCTTTCACTTGAAATAGATCCTATGTTGATAATTGTTCCTTTTTTTACATCTAACATTTTGTTTAACACACTTTTTGTCATGTGAAATACTCCTAACAAATTTACATCAAGTAATTTTTTTATTTCAGAATCTTCCATTTGATGAAAATGTTTTGGATCATTAATTGTACCTGCATTATTTACTAAAATATCAATTTTACCATACGTATCCATAATTTGATTAATTGCTTGAACTGTTTGTGCCTCTTCTGTTACATCACATATCACTGATGTTGTTTGTTCTTCATGACCAATCTCTTTTCTTGCTTTTTCCAATTCATCTAAATTTCTTGCAATTAAAACTACTTTTGCACCTTCATTTACAAATCGTTTTACAATACCTTTGCCTATTTCACTTGATGCCCCCGTGACAATAGCTATTTTTGAATCTAATCTCACACTCTCATCTTATTTTCATAGTTTATAGAATTTGTGTTACTTGTCATTTCATGAATCAATTTATCATAAATTATTGATTTTTTTAATATATTCTATAATTTCGGTATAGTCTCTATCTCCTAATCCTTCTTTTACGGCATTTTCGTAAATTTCTTCTGCTTTTGTTATCATTGGTAATTTTATGTCTAATTCTTTAGCTGCATTTGTCATAGTTGTAATATCTTTTTTCAAATTTGCCAAGGTAAATGTTGCATCATAACCTCCATCAATCATTTTGAATGCTTTTTTTTCACTCATACCTGTTTTGAAATACGTTGAGTTTAAAACTTCTAAAAATATTTTTGGATCAACATTTGCTTTTTTCACTAATGTAATTCCTTCAGATAATGCCAATGCTAGCATTGTAATTTGTAAATTCATTGCAAGTTTAATTGAATTTGCTACTCCTTGTTCTCCTAGAAATAATACTTTGTTTGCAATTTTTTCAAATATTTTTTTACAATACTCAAAATTATTTTTTTTACCTGATACCATCATAACTAACTCTCCATTTATTGCAACATTTGGTCCTCCCATTACTGGAATTTCTAATTTTTCTATCTGATGTTGTTGAAGTTCTTTTGCAATATTTTTTGACTCTACTGGATCAATTGTACTCATATCTGCAATAATCAATTTTTTATTTTGACTTTCAATAATTCCATCTTTTCCAAATATTACATCCCTTACAGCTTTTGCATCTTTTACTATAGTTATTATCAATTCTACATTTTTTGCCATTATTTTTGGTGATGTTACAATCTTTGCACCTTTTTGTTTTACTTGGTTAGTTTTTTCTTTTGTTCTATTATACACTGTAACATCAAATCCTGAATCAAGTAAATGCAATGCCACTGCATTTCCTAACATTCCAATTCCTATAATTCCTATTTTCATTAAATTTCCTTTCCGTAATTTCTAATGTCTTTCTTCATCTTGAATTTCCCATTGTGCATTTCCAAATCTTGATACTGCAAATTCTAACTGTCCTATTGTTTTATCACCTTTTTTTACTTTAGCAAAGTCAAATTTTTTCATTTTAATCAATTTTTCTTTTGGCTTATACCCTCCTTCGATAACTTTAACCTTGAATTTTTTACTGGCCTTGATGATCATTTTTCTTGCAATTTGAACATCTCCCATCCATGAAAACATTTCAAAATCTCCAAAATTTTTAGTTGAAATTTCATAATTGTATAATCTTGCTTCTAGTTTGTTATTTTGTAATTTTGCTTGTTTGTTTAACCACGTTATAATTTTTTCACCGTGTCCTTTTTCAACTCCAAAAGTCTCTGAATTACCCAATCTGTTTCATTTGTAATTTTAATCCATAATAATGATTTTCAAATCACTGTTAGACTAAAATATTGACTAATCTTTGTAATTTTATGCTTACAATTGATTGCAAGGATGTTTCATCTATTCAAAATGAATTACTTGTTTATGTTGCAGATAAAGTTGAAGCAATTCCAACTTTAAAAAACCGTCAATTCACTTTATCTAAATTTGATGATGAGATTTTGGATGTTGAAATAGTCATATCTGCAATTAAGGAATATTTTGACTCTATTGATGAGAGTTCTAATTTTGCTGTAATCTCAAATAATGATTTAATCCATATCACTTCTATAACTGGTAAAATATTGACTCCAAATTCTGAAAAACAACAAAATGATATGTTTTCATGTACTCACTGTGGCTTTATCACTCAATATCAGGTTGAACTTAATGTCCATATGAGAATGCATTATCTGTAAATTTTTAGATTTTTTTAAATTCATTTGATATCTTTTTTGTTTGATTTTTTACATGATCTTTATAAATAATAATTCTAATAATTTATTGTGAAAAAATCTTTTGATTCTAATCCCACAAAAATTTATTGTGAGAGATGTGATCTAATTTTAAAATCTCGTGAAAAATTTAATGAACATCTTGCTACTCATTCATCTACAATTCCTTGTGATGTATGTCCAATTGATACAATAATTGATAAATTTGTAAGTTTGTTAAGAAGAAAACCATCTCGCAATTTGGAATAAGTTTTTTAACTCATATTTTTTATTTTGAATCATGAATAAAAAAGGTGCAATTTTAGGTATTGTTGTAATATCTATAATTATTAGTATTGCATCTTTTGCTTCTTCTCCTTCAGAAACATACGACCTTGATATGGCTAGAACTCATGGAGATATTTCTACTGCTATGGGCTCTCCAATTTTGGGTAATCCTTTAGCTCCAATTACTATTGTTGAATTTGGTGATTATCAATGCCATCAATGTTACAATTGGTTTCATAATACTAAACCTATGATTATGCGTGATTATATTGAAACTGGAAAAGCAAATTTAGTTTTCGTTGATTTTGCATTTTTAGGTAAAGATTCTCCAAAAGCTTCTCAAGCAACATATTGTGCAGATGATCAGGGAAAATATTGGGAATATCATAATTCACTTTACACTTCACAAGAATCTAAAATTGATAGCGGTTGGGTAAATTCTGAACGACTAAAGGCTTTTGCATTTAATTTAGATCTTGATATGGAATTGTTTAATGAATGTCTTGATTCTGAAAAATATTCTAAACGTATTCAGTATAATTCTCAACAAGCAAGAGATAATGGTGTTAGAGGAACTCCTGGTTTCTTTATAGTTGGACCTGATGATCAAAAACAAATTGCTGGTGCACAACCATTTTCTGTATTTCAAAGAATTATGGATTCTATGGTATAATGATAAAAATCACTAAACTTGTTTTTCAAAATTTTAAATTTCTTTTTTTATCTATGATAATTTTTTCATCTATGATGGTTGTGTTATTAATTATATCTGAGTATATTTTCTTAGAACCTTATTTTGTAACTCATATTCCTTCTGGAACTGAATTTGGATTTTTTCTAATCACTGCTATTTCTGCATTATCTGCCTTAGTAATTCCTATGAACTTATTTAGAATAATTAATCTTAAAAGCTCAAAACAAAAAATGAGTGGAAGTATTGTTGGTTCTATTGTTGGTTCTGTTGCTGGTGCTTGCAGCTGTGGTCCTGTTGGATTTGCAGTGATCTCTACATTTGGTTCTGTTGGGGCCACTGCCACTGCATTTCTTACTAATTATGAAACTCCTTTGAGAATAATTGCTATTGCTATTCTAATAATTACTTTTTTTACAACAATAAAGTCCCTCAAAATTGAATGTAAAATTAATTTTCAGTCCTAATTGATTAGAAATTACCACTTAGGTGAATTTTTATGACCTTGGACTGTATCTGCTAGATAATTCATTATTTGTTGTGACAGTAATGTATATTCCAATCAGACCTAGCAGGAGAGATCCTGATGTCGATGAAATAGAAGATTAGTTTTATTAATTTTCTATTCCCCATTTATCCTTTAAATCATTAACCTTCTTGTTGTAACGTCCAGATATTTATTTAGCATTTTTAAATTAAGATACATGCAGAATTGGAATCTTATTTTTGGAATTTTTATTATTTCTAGTCCAATTCTTTTTGCAATGATTGCATTTCCTGATTCAATTGCTTGGAGTTGGAATGAAGGCCGTGGTGGTTATTTTTTTGCGTTAGTCTTTGTTGTTGCTGAATTAATAGGTCTCAAAATTGTTATTTCTAAAAAACGATTATTGGCCGTAGTCCCTCTAGCATTAGCTACTATTCTTTATTTACTTTCATTAGAATTTGGTTTTCGTGAATACCTTATTGAATCTGCAACACAATTTGATGTACAATTAATTTATTCTTGGACTTGGATGTGGGACTTTATTGTAATGTCTATTTTTATTGTTGTAGCATTAACTATCTTCTTTGGTAAACGTTGGATTAGAATTGCTCCTGCTGGTCCTATATTTTTGACTGGTACTGCAATAATTCTTTCATTAGATGCGTTCTTTCCATATGATACACTTGGTCCATTACAATACGTTGTCCCATATTTTGTCCAAGCAAATGTTTGGATAATTTCTTTGCTTGATATTGGAACTGCAGTTGCTAGAGACAATATTATGTTCTTACGAGGTGATCATGGTTCTATGGCTCTTCAGGTATTTTGGCCATCTGCAGGTGTTCATAGTATTATTATTTTTTCATTAGTAATTGGAGCATTTATGTTAAAAATGAACATCCCTAGAAATCGTAAAATAATTTATTTTATTTTAGGTATTGTTGGAACTATAGTTGTTAATCTAATTCGTATCTTTTCATTATCTTGGTACGCACTCAAAGTTACAACTGACCCTGTGGCATGGGAGGAATATCATAAAATTGCAGGTGAAATTATGTTTTTACCTTGGTTATTTGCTTTCATTTTAGTCGTTATTGTAATCGAATCTCGACGTCTAAAAAAATTAGAATCTAAAGATACTAAAAATTAAATTTTTTAATGTTAAAAATAGTTTGTAATGTCTCTTTGCCCTTCAATTTCTGAAAAATCTGCAACTTTTACCCCTAATCTTCTAATTGTAATTGTTTGATTTTCTAAAACATCTGCTAGTAATTGCTGTATATTTTTTTGTAATCCTTCCAAATTATTTATTGGATTTTTTAACATTCTTGACTTTGATTTGTTTGTCAAATCTGATTGTACAAAATATATTCCAATTGACTTAAACATTTTATTATTTTTTTTAGTTACATCGTACACTTGTTTACATAATTCTTTTAAATTTTCTAAAAGAAATTCATAATCTTTTGAATCTTTTTTTAAAGTAGTTATTTTACTATACTGTGTACTTTCTTCTTTCACTTTTACTGGGTCATTATTTATTCCTCTAATTGCATTGTAAATATACGTCCCACTTTTTCTTCCAAATTCTTTATTTAGTGTAAATACATCTAATTTTTTTAAATCTTCAATTGTTTTCATATTCATTTCATTAAACCTCTCTTCAGTTTTTTTACCAATACCTGGAATTGTTCTAATTTTTAATGGATCCAAAAATTGTTCAATTTTGTCTGGATCTACAACCGTGAGACCATCTGGTTTTTGATAATCTGATGCTATCTTGGAAATTAATTTATTTGGAGAAACTCCTATGGAGCAACTTAATTTTATTTTGGTTCTAATGGAATTTTTAATTTGTTGGGCAAGGTGACTTGCTTTTGTAAAATTTTCTTCCACTCTTTTTGTAACGTCCAAGTATGCTTCGTCCCTTCCAACATATTCGAAAATATCTGCATTTTTTTTCATTATCTCCATTGCTTTTTCCGTCATTTCAGAATAATATTCAAAATCTACTGGTAAGAACACTGCATCTTTTCTTTCTTCAAGCCTCTTTTTTGCAAATGATATTGGAATTCCTGATTTTACTCCGTATTTTCTTGCTGTATAGTTTGCAGTTGCAATTGCACCACTATCCCCACCTCTATCTGAAAATACACAAACACAGACTGGCTTTGTTTTTAATTCTGGAGTTCTAACTTCTTCGCATTGGGCATAAAAATAATCAAAATCTATGTGGAAAATTACTCTTCCCAATATTGTTCTTCATTATTTTGATTATTACTATATTGTGTATTTGGTAAAATTTCTATACTTTTTCTTTTTTAGCGATTACCACATCTACTTTATAATTTAGACTTGCTCTATCATACAGTTTTAAGTTCCATTGTATGTTTGATGGTGTTTTTGTTTTAGATGTAATTTTAAATTTTAAATTTTTTAATTTTTTTCGTAATGCAATTTCATTCATAGGATTTCTTACAGAATTATCTCCACGTTCAAAATCATATGGATCAGAAATTATGACATGTCCTGATGAAATTTGTTTTGAAATTTGTTTCAATAAAATATCTGGTTCCATTAATTCTAATACATTTAGTGCTATGATTAAATCAAATCTAGTATTCAAAAATGGATTGTGTTTAAAATCTGATACTACATATTCTACATTCTTTTTTTTATTTTTTCTTGCAATTTGAATTGCACTAAAAGATTTATCAATCCCAAAAACTGTTTCACTTGATTTTGAACTATGTGTAGTTATAATTCCAATTGAACAACCGTATTCTAAAATTAATTTTGATTTGGGAATTGACTCTATATGGGATTTAATTAATTTATAAAATTTAGTATTTTTATTATTTTCATAAATTTTTGACCATCTTTCTTCTAATGATGTTTTATCTATTTTATTCCAGTTTAAATTATTTAATGAATTTTTTAAAAAATCTTTCATTTGTTTAGTTAATGATAATCTGTATAATTTTCCACTTAACATTTTATGTTCTGAAAGATATTTTTGAAAATCAATAAACATAATTGGAATTTTGTCAATAATTGGAAATACTAGTTGACATTTTTTACATTTCAAAACCCCTTCATCAATTTCAGTATTATTTTTGTAAATCTCTACATCTAATTCTCCATTACACTTTATACATTTGATAAATTCAATACTACTTTCTAACATTTTCAAATACCTGTATTATATTTTAGAATTAATAATTTTTGAATTTATTGATCTTGCTTTATTATTTTATAAAATTGGTGGTTGAAACACAAGTTAATATCTAAATATTGAGACAAATTACCATCATTATGGACTATCCTGTATCTGCTGATGAAAATGGAGTAAATTTTAATCCTGATAAAATGATACAAGAAAAACTCTATCATTGTATTTTTAAAAATAAAGCTATGTTGGTTTTCAAAGATTCCCAAGATATGATGAATTGTTATGAAATTGAAGAACCTGCTTTAGTTGAACAAATCAAAAAATGTACTAATGATGATGATCTTGAAAAATTATTTGATGACTATTTGCAAGGAAAACACCTGAAAAATTAAATAAACGCTAAAGTTCTTTTGTAATTGTAGGAATTTCAAATTGAGTACTAATAAAAAATTAAACGATGCAGAAGATATTTTATCTGAATTTGACTCTAGAACTAAACCAGAGCCTGAACCAACACCAGAGCCTGAACCAACACCAGAGCCTGAACCAACACCAGAGCCTGAACCAACACCAGAGCCTGAACCAACACCAGAGCCTGAACCAACACCAGAGCCTGAACCAACACCAGAGCCTGAACTTACATCTGCACAAAAACAAGAAGAACGTAACATTATCTTTATTGGCTCAAAACCTATCATGACATATGTTTCTGCAACATTAACACAACTTTCAACTAGACCTCATGTAACTATCAAAGCTAGAGGCAAAAAAATTACTTTGGCAGTTGATGTTTCTCAAATGATTGTTAAAAGAATGGACACTGTTGGATATGTGATTAGTGATGTGAGAATTTCTTCTGATTCTCTTACTTCTCAAGATGGAAGACAACGTAATGTGTCTAACATGGAAATTGATATTACAAAAGAATAATCCGCGAACTATTCTTTTAATTATTTTTGGAATTTTAATTGTTGTAATATTTTTTTATTCATATGATTCTTCTTGTGGTGTAAAACATATTTCTATTTTAAATCAAATACAAATTTATGATAAAACTCTTGATCCTGAATTTTGTGAAATAATTCTTGAGGAAATTGATTTATTTAATGATAGTTGTAAACCCACATTTGAAATTTTAGATTGCAGTTAATAAAATACATCTGTTAAAAATGTAATTCCAAAATAAATTAAAATCAAACTCAACCCTACCATTATTATTTTATAATTTCTATTTGAAATTATTTTTACACTTTTTGATGCAAAAAATGCAATCATTCCCAACCATACAAAATCCATCCAAATATGAAATACAAATACAATCAATACCCCTGCAAATGCCCAAACTAACATTGCATCTGAAATTAACTTTAATCCTATAGTTAACCACCATATGATGAAAAATGGATTTAATGCACTAAATAGTATCCCTGTAATTATTGGGCCATGTTTTGGCTTTGTTGAGATGCCTCCATTTTTTTTAAATATTGATTTAATCTGTATACCTGCAAATCCAAAAAGTGTAATTGCTCCAAAAATAGAAATAATTACTCTAAATTCTGGGAAAATTTCTAGTGAAAATGCTCCAATTCCCAATAAAATCACTAATGGTAATTCTACAATTGAATGACCTATCGCAATTTTTATTCCTGATCTAAAACCTTCTTTTAAGCCATAGGTGATATTTGCTGCAAATAATGGCCCTGGTGACATAACCCCTGATACTGAAATTATTATTACAAGTACTGCAAATTCTATCATTTTCTTGCAGTTATCCTATATCTGTAATGAAAAAATCTATCTGTACATTGAATCTTTAAGATGTGCTGATTCTTCTTGTGTTTCTTTTATTACCCCTTCTGCTTTTTCAGCTTCTTTTTGTAATGATGAAATATCACACGATGCACCTGGAATTAATTTTGACATTGTAAGGCAAAGATCTACACTTGATTTAAAATCTGGACCTTTTCCAATTGTGTTAAAAATTATTACAATTACTTCTTGGTTTGTTATACTTCCTTTATTTAGCAACATTCCTGGAATCCCTGGCACTGTTCCATGATCTAATACTTCTAACCCTGCATCTTTAATTTTTTTTCTTGCAGAGTCTGTACTTCCAATTCCCATCATTTGTGAACTTTCTTTATTTGATTTTATTGCAACACTACTAACAATTAATTTGATCTTTTGTTTTTTTGCCCACTCTAACATTAATTCTGAAACTTGTTTGTGATGTGATTGATCTAAATCTAGATATGATAAAAATACTCCTACTTTCAAATCTTCATTGATAAAAATTCTTGATGGATAATTTGGTTTACCATCTTTTATGATACTAATTGGTGGAAAATCATCTGAGTCAATTATTCCACATAATTCAAATTTGGATGTTTGTATCATTGACTCTGTAGCAATTGCACTACTAAACCCCACTGATGGAAATCCATCTATCAAATACCCATCTTTTAAATTAAATTCTTTAAATTCTTTAATTATTATTTTTGATGATGACATTGTTTTTCTTATTCTATGTTACATAATATGATTTATGATTTTTTTTCAAATTTTGAAATTAATGCTGCATAGATGAATGGTAGTATTGTTGTAACTTCTGCATGTAATGTTGCTTGTCTTGCAATTTTTGTAACCTTGCCCCATGAAATTGCCTCTCTGACTAATGCTCCGCTAAGACTTCCATCAAATTCTTGTGCAGTTGTAATATAAAATGCATAATCTAATCCTTCTCTATATTGATTCCACCATAATGTGTGATGTTTTGAAATTCCTCCACCAATCATAAATGCTCCTGATTTTTCAGCTTTGAATATTAAACCTGATAATAGATTTGCATCTCCAATTATGTTTAGTTTAAAATCATTATGACTTTGTGTAAACATCCAAATCTGACTTCCTACTGAACCATCCATAATTCCTGGAACTACTACGTCAATGTTATTTTTGTATGCCCAATAAAGAAATGAATCTTCTCCTAAATGTTTTCCAATCATTTTACAAATTTCTGCACTAGTCATTTCTCTAACTCCGTTTTTGTATTCTTCTTCTAAAAATTCAGTCATTTTTTCTTCAATTAGTGGTCCGTAACTATCCATTGGCACTAGGACATTTCCTAATCTGTGAATATTTTGATCAGCTAATTCTCTATCATCCATTGTAAATGATCCTTCTTTGTAATTTGAAAAATGTCTTGCAATATCGTGGTCTAATGCACCACATGTTGTAAGTACAACATCAAACCATTTATTTTTTAACATATTTTTAATAATTCCTCTGGTTCCAGTTGACACCACAGCTCCTACAAATGATAAAAATTTTAGACATTCTTTGTCTGGAATCATTTCAGACAAAATTTTCATTCCATCTGATAAATTTACTGATTCAAATCCTCCTGACTGTGATAGTTCTTCAAAAATTTTCTCTATGGTTGTGTTTGAATCTATTTCTATATCTCTAACTGGTCTGCCTACCTCAATCATTATTTCATTTGTTGATGTCAAGTATAAAATTCTGCCTTTGTTTTGACTCTCTATTTTTATTATTTGGGCAAACTTTAAACCGCCTTATTTTATTAGATTAGATATGTCAGATAAAATTAAAGTTGCCTTAGTAGGTATTGGTAATTGTTTTTCAGGTTTAATTCAAGGTATAGAATACTATAAACAAAATCCTTCTCAAGAAGTTACTGGAATTATTCATGATAAATTAGCAGGTTATGGTATCCATGACATTGATTTTGTTTGTGGATTTGATGTTGCAGAAAATAAAGTTGGAATTCCACTAATGAATGCAATTTATGAATCACCTAACATGGTAAACTGGATCCCAAAAGACAAAATGCCAAAGACTGATGCTAAAATTTATGAAAGTCCAATTTTAGATGGTGTTGGAATTTGGGTTGAAAATAAAATTAATCCTCTCACTAGTACTAAAACTGATGAACAACTAGCTGAAGAAGCTAAAAAAGTACTCAAAGAAACTGGTACTGAAATAATTGTATCTTATTTGCCTGTAGGCTCTGATAAGGTAACTCAATTTTGGGCTCAAGTTTGTCTTGACACTGGTATTGCTTTTGTAAATTGTATCCCATCATTTATCGCATCTGATGAAACATGGGCAAAAAAATTCCAAGACAAAAACATTCCATGTATTGGTGATGACATTAAAGGTCAAGTTGGAGCTACTATTGTTCACAGGACTTTGGCAAAACTTTGTAGTGATAGAGGAACTAAAATCGAAAAAACATATCAAATTAACGTTGGAGGAAATACTGATTTTCTAAACATGAAAGAACAAGATAGATTGGTATCCAAAAGAATTTCTAAAACTGAAAGTGTTCAAAGTCAACTAAAAGAAAGATTAGATGATGATCAAATCTATGTTGGACCTTCTGACTTTATTCCATTCTTAGGTAATACTAAACTCATGTTTATGAGAATTGAAGGTCGTCAATGGGCAAATATTCCATACAATATGGAAGTTCGTTTAGAAGTTGATGACAAAGCAAATTCTGCTGGAATTGTAGTTGATGCAATTCGTTTAGCAAGAATTGCTCTTGATAGAGGAGTTGGTGGACCAATCAAACCTGCAAGTGCATATCTTATGAAACATCCAATTGAGCAAACCTCTGATGTTAAAGCAAAAGCTGCATGTGAGGATTTTGTTGCAGGTAAATAATCACTGAAATTTATTCCAATCAGAAAATCTCTTCATTCTACTCTCTTCATATTTCTCTAGGTCAAATCTTACACTGTGACTTGTTTCTCCATTTAGTTTGATTATTTTGGTATTCATTACTCGATCATCTTCTTGCATATCTACAATCATACTGTTTCCTCCAAACTTATCATCCTCAACATTTGCTGCAATTATTGGAATTCTATTCTCCAGGGCTCTTACTTGTACGTACATTTGCCATGGCTGTATTCCTCGCTTGACTATCCTGCTGGGTGAAAATAGTATTTTTGCTCCTTTTTTAGCTAGAATGTTTGATACGTTTGGAAATACCATATCGTAGCAAATTACTACTCCAAATTTACATGCAGTATCAAAAATTTTAGCCTCTGTTCCTGGTCTTACTGTGTCTTTTTCATAGTCAAATGGGTGAATTTTCTCTTGTTTTCCAATAATTTCTCCATTTGGCCCAATAATTGGTGAAACAATTGATGTTTTTTGATTTGAAACCTCATAAAATGCTCCTGTAATCACTGTCATTGAGTATTCTTGCGCAATTTTCATAAATTCTACAAATTCTGAATTAAAATCTTCTATTTTATTATTTTTTAGCCATTGTTCAGGTAAACAAACAATTTCTGTTTCTTGTTTTCCAAGTTCTCTTAATCTTTTAGATACTGATTCTATTCCTTTTTGATTTGAACCATATTGTATTGTTTGAATTAATCCTACTTTTGTCATGTGTTTAGAATAATTATTTTCTAGTTATATCTTGTAATGAAATGTTGTAATTGTATTTTGTATAGTTTCATACTATACATTTGAATTAATTGTAATACGATCATTTCATTTGTTAATGATCTGCATTACGAAAAATATCCTACTATGACGAGAAAAATTAATCAAGTCAGTCAACAAAACTTGTTAAACATTAATTATGATATCAAACGCGATACCAATGACATTGGTTCATGTTAAAAAAGTTGAGATCTTCGGTTTCAAGTCATTTGGATTTAAAAATACAGTTGTTCAGTTTGAACCTGGCCTTGTTTCGATCTCAGGTCCTAACGGTTCTGGTAAAAGTAACATTTTAGATGCAATTATTTTTGCAATGGGTGAAAACAAACCAAAAGTAATGAGAGTTGATAAATTACGATCTTTGATTCATGATATTGAAGGTGCTCGTCGTGGCCCAAAGATGGCACGATCAAGTGTTCATTTTGATAATTCTGATAGAAAAATTCCTGTTGATAGTGACATTGTTGAGATAACTAGAGAACTATCTGAAGATGGTGATAACACATACTATCTAAACAAAAAGAAAACTCAAAGAAGTCATATTCTTGATTTACTTGATATGGCAAATGCTGGATTGGGTCAACTCAATGCAGTTCAACAAGGAACTGTAACTCGAATATCTGAATTTACATCTGAAGAAAAAAGAAAAACAATTGAAGATTTAGTTGGATTATCTTATTTTGATGAAAAAAAATCTGAATCTATAAAGCAACTTGATGAGGCAGATAGGCGACTTGAAATTGCACTTGCAAAAATGGGTGAAATTAAGAAGCGAATTGATGAACTTGAAGAAGAAAGAAACCAAAAATTACGTCATGATCTTTTAGAACGTGAGCTTAATCGATACAAAGCAATCGCTGCTGCAAACAAATTAAAAGTAATTTCTTCTCAAAAATCTGTTAAAGAGGCAACATTACACGGTTTTACTCAAGAAATAACATCTTTGGATGGTGAAAGAACTACTTTAAGAGATGAAATTAAAATTTTAGAGTCTGAAAAATCTACCTTAATGACTGCTGCAAATGATCATAATCAAGCAAAAGCTACCCTTGAGGCTGAAATTAGTTCTGCAATGGAACAATATGAAATTGACAATAGTGCTATTTCTGCATCCAAAAAAAGACTTGAACAAATCAATACAAGAATTCCTGAAATTAAAACTGAACTGGATGATATACTTACTGCAAGACAAGACATTGACATTCAAATTAAAAAAATAAAAGACTCTATTGAAAATACAAATGTACAAAAAAATGAAATCAATTCTAATTTAGAATCTATTGATTTGGAGAGAAACAAAATACTTACTGAACAATCCGAGGCTGCTGCAAAAAAATCTGAAATTGATAATAAAATTAAATCTCTATCTACTCAACTAAATGATGTTAAATTAAAATTCTCTAAAGTTCAAAATGAAAAAAATGAATCTAAATTAAAAATACAAACTAATTCTGATAAATTAATTAAATTGGAAAAAGATATTGTGGAATTAATTGATCTAGAACTAAAATTACAATCAATGAATAATAACCACACTGCTACAATTTCTGAATTAAAATCTAGAATTTTAAAATTGAAAACAAGAAAAGCAAAAATAATTCATGATATGGATGAATTAGGATTTATTTTAGAAAAATCTGACAAAGCTGCAAATCAATATGAATCAAAAATTAAAACTGTAAAGGGATTCATGCATGAGGATTACACTGTTGCAAAATTAAAAGAAGATGCTGACAAACTAGGTATTGATGGTTTAGTTTATGAAATGATTTCTTGGGAAAAAAAATATGATCGTTCTGTTCTTGCAGTTAGTTCTGATTGGATAAAGGCAATAGTTGTAAAAGATTTTTCAACATTACTTGGAATTGCAGAATTTGCACGAAGTAAAAAACTACCAAAATTAAAAATCATTCCTTTAGATGCTATCCCAAAATTCAAATTTACCGTGCCTGACAAACCTGGAATTATTGGTGTATTGTCTAATTTTGTTAAATGTGATGATGCTTATTCTCCACTTAAAACATTCTTGTTTGGAAATATTATTCTCACTGAAACTCGTGAATCTGCATATAATTTATCTCAATTAGGTTACAAATCAGTCACACTTGATGGTGAATACTTTGAGGCTAAAGGCGGTGCAGTTGTAATTGATATTAATTCTAAAATTTCTAAACTTACAAAATTAATTTCAATGAGTAGTGACATTGATGGTTTGTTTCAATCTATTAGTTTGATAAAAAAATACATGTTAAAGAAAAAACACTCTTTAAAAAAATTAGAGGACTCTGTTCAGTCTTACTCTGATAGACTTTCTATATCTGAAAATTCTTTAACTTCTGTAACTGAAAACCATTCTAATCTTAAATCTCGAATTAGTTCTGCAAAAAATATGAAGATACAATTAACAAAAAGAATTGCTGATTTAACTGCAAGAAATAATATTATTGAATCTGAAGTTTCTACTCATGAGTCTCATATTACATCTTTGTTAGAACGCATTGCAATTGTTGAACAAAATTATGCTAGTGGTGAGCAGACTAGAATTGCTAGTGAATTAAAAAAAATGAATGACAAAAAAGTTGACATTGAAAAAATGTACACAACAATTATGAATGAATATCGTGATAAATCCTCTACATTAACTACTATGCAAACTCAAGATGATAGGGAGAAATCTCAAATCAGTAGACTAAATCATGAAGAAACTTCATTACACCTGGAATACACACAATTTGAAACAAAAATTGTTGAATTAGAAAAACAAAAAGATCCTAAACAAAAAGTTTTAGAACAATTAAGAGAAAAAGAACAAGAATTAATCTCCACTTCTGGCTCTTCTATTGGACAACTTAAAGAATTTGATGATAAACTCAAAACCTTATCTGATAGCGATAAAGATTATACTGCAAAAATTAATGATTTTGAGCGTAAATCTGATGCATTGAATCGTGATTTACATGATTTAATTGAAAATGAAGTTAAACTACAACAAATTCTTTCTGTATTTGGATTTGATAAAGACATGGAAACTTTTGATGTTGAATCTATTGTTCAGGGATTAACTTCTGAATTGGCATCACTTAATGCACTAAATGCAAAAGCTCCTCAAATCTATCTTGAAGTTTCATATGGTTACCGTTCCATGTCTACTAGGAAAAATTCATTGGAAGAGGAAAGAAATTCTATTGTTAAATTTATTGAAGATATTGAAAAAGATAAACGACAAACATTTTTGGATGCCTTTGATAAAGTCGATAAAGAGATTAGATTAATTTTCAATAAAATGACTAGCGGTAATGCTTGGTTAGAGTTACAAAATGAAGATGATATATTTAATTCTGGAATTTCTTACCTAATTCAATTTCCAAATAAACCTAAAAGAGAATCTACCTCAATTAGTGGTGGTGAGAAAACCCTTGCTGCAATTGTATTTGTACTTGCATTACAAAAACTCAAACCATCTCCATTTTACTTGTTTGATGAAGTTGATGCTCATCTTGATGCACCAAACGCTGAAAGACTATCTACTATTTTGGAAGAAAGATCTAAAGAAAGTCAATTCATCATGGTTTCACTAAAAGACTCTGTTATTCAAAAAGCTAAATTGATTTACGGTGTTTTCCCTAAAAATGGTGTATCTCACGTTGTTACATACAAAGACAAACGAATGCCATCTGTAAAATCCAGTTAATTCTACTATCTATTCAAATATGTTTAATTCTCTTCTAATTTTATGCCTAGATTGTTGATAATCATTGAATTTTTGTAAATATTTTTAAATAAAATTTAACAAATGTTCATAATTTTTACGGTCTTATTTTTATTTGATTTTTTTATAATTATTTCAGTAGCAGTTACCTGAGTGTGAATGTTCGTAGAGTCTTGTGACCATAGTAACGTTCTGGCCTACAGGGTTTTTCAGGATGCTGCTATTTTAAAAATACTGGCCATCTTTTTAGCCAAACCATCTACAACCCCTGAGATACACATGTTGTATCTTTTGTGGTATGATGAATATTTTTTGTAATGTGAAATTTTAATATTTTTTTATTGTTACAATTATTTTATTAATTTCAAAATTCATAAATCAAAAAAAATGTTTGTGACAAATTTTTAATCTTTTTTGTCACTACCTGAATAACTATCTGATATGTATTTACAAAATACACCATCTATCAATTTGAAGAATGGACATTTTCCTTCATACATATAATGAGTATGTTATAATCACTAAAAAGTAATTTTGAAATTATTTCATAAAACATTAAAAAAAATTATATTTTTTTTTGATCATCATTAAATAATAGAGTCACATAACTATAGTAACAAGAAACCACCATGTCTGCGTCGTAGAGTGGTGAGTAGGAAAACAATTCATGTTAGGTAAAAAGTTCTAGAAATAGAGTTTTCCACCTTTTTCTTGTTGTTTAATTTATCTTAACGTAACATGCAGAGTAATGCTCTTGTCCCACCTTTTGTAACTCTGGCTCTACACTACATTTTTCAATTGCATACAGACATCTTGCTTTGAATCTACACCCTTTGAAATTTCCTGTTTCTTGTGCCTCTTTAATTCTAATTCTCTTCTCTTTGTGTAGATTTTCAGGGTCTGGTTCTGAAATTGCATCTATTAATGCTTGAGTGTATGGGTGTTTTGGGTTTTCTAACACCTGATTGATTGGTCCTGTTTCAACAATTTTTCCTAAATACAAAATTGCAATTCTCTGACCAAAGTATTTTGCAGTTGCTAAATCATGTGTGATGTAAATAAATGAAATATTGTATTTTGTTTGTAATTCTTTCATTAATTCTAGCATTTCTGCTCTAATTGACACATCTAACATTGAAACTGGTTCATCTGCTAGGATTATTTTTGGTTTTAGTGCCAATGCTCTGGCTAATACCACTCTTTGTCTTTGACCTCCTGATAACATGTGAGGATATTTTTTAATAATTTCCTCTGCTGGTTCTAGTTTAACTTCTTGTAACACTTCAATCACTCTTTTCATTCTTTGTTGTTTGTTTCCTGCATTGTGAATTTCAAGTGGTTCTGATACGATATCGCCTATCTTCATTCTTGGATTTATGGAATCATATGGGTCTTGGTGAATCATTTGACAATTCATTCTAATTTTTTCTAAATTTTTCTTTTGATTGTCTATCTCTTGATCCTCAAAAATAATTTTTCCAGAATCTGCTTGAATTGATTTTAAAATTAATTTTGCAATTGTTGTTTTTCCAGACCCTGATTCTCCTGCCAATACAAACACTTCTCCTTTTTTAATTGAGAACGTTACATCATCTGCTGCTTTAACTATTGATGATTTTGAACTAAACATTTTCTTTTTTACATAATATTTTTTTAAATGTTCAATTTTTAATATTTCACTCAATGACATCCTCTAATTTTTGCAGTATATCAAGAAGTATGTGTGGGGGTGTGGTTGGAAATATGGTTGGTAATATTTGAATAAATTCTGATAGTTATACAAAACATTATGATAATAAATGACTATTTTCAAATTATATCATATCTCAATACCTCTCTTTACATCATTTGACACTATTTTTTATTTCAGTACTAATTCTAAGCATAACTCCTTTTGTTAATGCTGAGGTGTGGAATACATCTAAGGATATTTCTGAACCTACTGATGTGTTTATTCCTACTCATGAATATGTGGGATTTTTTGATTCAAATGATATCTATACAGTAGTGGGTAATGTAAAAAATAATTTAGATTATTCTGTAACTCCGACAGTTTTACTTTCTGTTATGGGTGATTCACAAAAATTTACTAGAACAATTCAACTTGACTCTCTAGTTTCAGGTAATGAAATACCATTTAAAATAAAATTTCCCGAAATTTCTATTCCTTCCCTGATTCTTTTACCTGCTGAGATATCATTTCAAAAAACCATTACACATACAATTCCTGTAGATGTAATTTATGATCAAAGTCTAATTGTTCATGATGATGGTCATCTTACTGGTAGGATAATTAATTCTGGAACTGAAACTATTTCAAATATTGAGATTCTGGCAATTATTCATGGATTTGAGCATGAAACATTAGATATGGGAAAAAGTGTTTTGCCAATAATTAATCTAAAACCTGGTGAGATTAGAGAATTTTCAATGTACCCTGATACTTCTGTTGCAGATAATGTGTGGTATTACAGTTGTTTTGCAATAGGCACTGACACTGTAGTTGTACTAAATACTCAAAGAAATGCTGAGACTTTTGATATCCGATATGATTCAGGAATCTTAATCTCATATCCTGAATTTGATGAATCTGGAACTGAGTTATCTTTTTGGCTCAATAAAGGGTGGCCATTACCTGAATATTTTATTAATTTTGAGTTTCCAAGATATTCTGATAATGAAAATTTTTCAGTTTATTTAGAGAAAAATCAAATCAAATCAATTCAAAGTATGGATGAGTGGGGAAATTGGCATGTCTCTTTTCATCTGGAGGATAATTTAGATGGAAATTTAGTTATCAAGGGATTTGATCCTGATGTTACCTCTCCTACAGGACAATTCATTCCAGAGTGGATAAAATATGATGCACATTTGTGGTCCCAAGGATTGCTCTCTGATGAATCATTTGTAACTGGAATTAAATATTTGATAAACTATGGCGTGATTGAAATCTCTATTGATGATTTAACTAATTCTAATAGTACAATTCCTGATTGGATTCAAACCTATTCTGATTGGTGGTATCAGGGATTAATCTCTAATGAGGAATTTGTAATCTCTATGGAATTTCTAATAAACAGTAAAATTATTTTAATTAATTAAATTCTAATTATATTATTTTACATACATTTAGGATAAGACACTTATGGAAACTGAAAATTATTCATATAACTTGAGTGATGTTACACCCAATCTTAATTATAAAAAATACACACTGGATGATAAATTACAATATTTTAAACCCCATGCTACAAAAATTGAAAGTTCCTTTGCTGATGAAATTAAATCTAGTCTAAGTGGGGATGAGAAATTTATTTCGCCTAAATTCTTTTACGACATTAAAGGCTCTGAACTCTTTGAGAAAATTTGTTTGTTACCTGAGTATTATCCTACACGTACTGAAATTAGCATTTTAAAACAACTACAAATTGATTTGTCTAATTATATTGATGATTCATTTCGTTTAGTGGAATTGGGTAGTGGCACATCTACTAAAACCCGACTTATTTTGGATGTTTTTAAAAAATTCCAAAAAATAGAGTACTTTCCAATTGACATCTCTGAGATTTTAGCTGAATCCTCTGAGGTTTTACAATCAGAGTATGATAATTTACACATTACAGGAATAATTGATACATACGAGGGTGGTTTGGAGTTTCTCAAAAATTATGATGCAAAAAAGAATCTAATAATATTTTTAGGATCAAGCTATGGTAACTTTGCCCCTGATGATGGGGTGCAATTCTTGAAAAAAATAAACTCTACCCTGAAATCAGGGGATTTGTTTCTAATTGGGTTGGATTTGGTAAAGGATGCATCTATTTTGGAATCGGCGTATAATGATTCAGAGGGTGTAACTGCTGCATTTAACCTCAATGTGTTATCTAGAATTAATGATGAGTTGGATGCTGATTTTGATTTGGATACCTTTACACATTACTCTATGTATAATGAGAAATCACAACGAATTGAGATGTATCTAAAATCTTTGGTAAATCAGAGTATTGTAATATCAAAGTCCGGTGTTACTATACCTTTGAAAAAAGATGAGTTAATTCACACTGAATACTCGCACAAATTCAAACTATCTCAATTGGATTCCTTCTTTGAGGATGCAGGGTTTGTGGTGAATCATACTTGGTGTGATGAAAAGAAATACTTCTCACTAACGTTATTATCGAAAAAATAAACTCTATTTTTCTAACCTGTTACAAAACAATGAATCCATTCTTTGTACAATATCACAAAAAACTTGTTTATCCTTATCGATCTAAACTAAATCAATAACTCGTTTTACTAAAAAAATAACGAAAAATAACGAATCAATCACGAAAAATAACGCGTGATTTACAAATTTTACACGCTAAAATCACACCAATAACGAAAATGACATCAAAATAACGAAAATTAACGCGTAATGACGAAAAATGACGACCAAAAAATGACGCACTTGAAAAATTAGATCGTAATTAACGCTAAAATAACGAAAATTAACTATGTAATGACTACTCATAACGCCAAAACAATGATGTAATAACGAAAATTAACACATAATTTACACAAAATTAACGCGTAATTGGAAACATGCCTACTCCAAATTACGTGTAATGACGATGTATTAACGCTAAAATAACGAAAATAACGATGTAATGACTAATCAATCACGAAAATAACAAATCCATCTTCAAATTAACACAAAATACATCTGTTCACACTTTTTTTATCACAACATTACAAAATTATTAAAAATTAGAATTACCTAATTATGAGATAATTTATTACAAAAATTCTTGATCAAACCTAAATATTTTCTGCACATCTAAATCCTGAAAAGAGCCATCTCTCATCTAGTCTAAAGAAATTTCTGTAACTTCCCCTAATTGACATTGAAGGTGTTCCAAAGGAACCTCCTCTCAAAACCTTTTGATTTGTAAACCATTTGTCATTGTACTCATCAAATCCTGATTTGAATCCTGGATATCCTGTATATTCTGATGATGTCCACTCCCACACATCTCCAATCATCTGTTGACATCCTGATGGACTGGCCCCTTCTGGATATGTGCCAATTTCTGTACACCCCCATTGATATGATTCTAACAAATTACAATTCTTTTCTGTTGGCAAACTATTACCCCAAGGAAAAATGGTCTTCTCTTGCATGGTATCACTCCAACATGCAGCTTTTTCCCACTCTGCTTCTGTTGGTAATCGTTTTCCTGCCCATTTACAATATGCATCTGCCTCATAGTAACTTACATGTTTTACTGGCTCATTTGGATTAATTTTGTGAATCCCTGCAAAATCTCTGATGTGCCATGTATCCTCAATTTTTTCCCAATACATTGGGGCATCCCATTTGTTTTTCTTTACTTTTTCCCAGCCATCTGATAACCAATACTTGTATGTGCCATACCCTCCATCTTCCATAAATTCCAAATACTGCCCATTAGTTACTGGAAACACATCTATCTTGTAATCATTTAGGTAAACTTTGTGCTCTGGAAGTTCAATGTCATAACAATATTTTTTACCATTATACCCCATTGTGTATACTCCACCATTAACTAAAACTGATTTTCTCTCTACCTCGCTTGTAGATTTTATTTTATTTTGTATAACAGGTTTGTATGCTTCTGCTAGTAAATGCTGAAAGTCATAAACCATTAATTCTTGATGTTGACATTCGTGATGAAATCCAATTGTTAGTAATTTATTTTCCTCAGCAGTTAATTCATGTGAGTTTATGAATTTCTCCACTCTTTGATTTATTGTGTTAAAGTATGCAAATATCTCATCAACTGTTGGCCTTGAAACTACTCCCCGTAATCCTTTGTCATGTGGAGTGCCAAATTGTTGATAATACGAATTAAGATATTCTGAAAATTCCTTTGAATAAAATTTATAATTTTTATCCAACTTGCTCATTATTGCTTCATAAATCCAACTCACATGACCAACATGCCATTTTGGTGGACTCATAAAATATGCCGTCTGTACTACAAAGTCGTCTTTTTCTAAATTTTTTACTAGTTGTAATGTTCTACTTCTTGTTTCTCTGAATTGTAATACTAGTGGTTTTTGTGTTAGTTCTGGATTTGTAGTCATTATCAAAAATTTATCTTTTTTTCTTATTATGTTTTGGGTGATTACTTTCTAGTGATTTTTTTAATATCCTCTGGCAAAGATTGGAATTGACACACTTTGTTCTCCACAGTAAATGCATTTTTGAGTTGTATCTTCACTGTTAAATGGTACAACTCTAATTTCTGCCCCTGTTTCTTCTTTAATTTTATCTTCACACTGTACCTTGCCACACCAAGGTGAGTTGAAAAATCCTCCTTTCTCAATTCTTGATTTAAATTCTGCATAGTCTGAAATGAATATTGTATTTTCTTTTGATTGTTTTTGTGCCTTTTCTAACATGATGCCTTGAATTTCTTCAAGCATTAAAGGAATTTTTTCAATATCTGAAAATCCAATACTTACTTTTTCACCATCATGTCTTTTTGCAATTACAACACTTTGTTTTTCAATATCTTTTGGACCAATTTCAATTCTAATTGGTACTCCCTTTAACTCCCAATCATTGAATTTGTATCCTGGTGATAGTCCTTCTCTGTCATCTACATGTACTCTGATGTTTAATGATTCTAGTTTCTCTTCAATTTCATTAACTTTAGGTAGTACGATGTCTTTTCCTTCATCATTTCTGTAAATTGGAACAATTACTACTTGCATTGGTGCAACTTTTGGTGGCAATACTAATCCTTTATCGTCTCCATGAATCATGATCATTGCACCAATTAACCTCCACGAGACTCCCCATGATGTTTGCCATGCAAAATGCTCAACGTTGTCTTTATCTGCAAATTTAACTTCAAATGGTTTTGAAAAATTTTGTCCTAGAAAATGCGATGTTCCCATTTGCAGTGCTTTACCATCTGGCATTATTGATTCCATTGTGGTTGTGTATTCTGCTCCTACAAATTTTTCTTTTTCACTTTTCTTTCCAGTAGTTACAGGAATTGCTAATTTTTCTTCTACGGTATTTTTGTAAATCTCTAAAATTTTCATTACTTCTTTTTCTGCTTCTTCTTTAGTTGCATGTACTGTATGGCCTTCTTGCCATAGAAATTCTGATGTTCTTAGAAATGGTTTTGTTGCTTTAATTTCTGCTCTTAATGCTGTATTCCAAAAATTAATTTTTAGTGGTAAATCTCTCCAACTTTGAATCCATTTTGAATATAATGTATATGCTAATGTTTCTGATGTTGGCCTTAATGCTAATCTATCCCCTATCTCATTTGTACCTGAATGTGTTACCCAAAATACTTCTGGATTAAATCCTGCAAAATGTTTTTGTTCTTTTCCTAGTAGGGATTCTGGAATTAATATTGGCAAAAACCCATTTCTGATTCCATTTTTTCCAAATTTTTTATCAAATGTAGTTTTTAATGATTCCCAAATAGAATATCCATCAGGTCTTAAAACAATTAATCCTTTTACTGGAGCATAATCTGCAAGTTTTGCTTTTAGAACTACTTGTGTATACCATTCACTAAAATCATCTTTTTTTGAAACTGTAATTCCAACTTGTTTACCCAAACTGTTATTTCTTGAATTAATTTAATTAATGAGCCTTTCGTGATGCCTAGAAATTATTTTCTTATTTGATTGGGTCGCCTTTGCATAATACTTCGCCCATTACTCTACTTTGAAAGTTTGGACATATGAAACATTGAACAAATTGAATTTTGTCTTCTAATACTGGACATTCTACAAATTCTTGTTTCATTCTTTTGAGCATTTTTGGACTAACTCCTTTGAGTTTTAATTTTCCTTTAGCATCCATTAATCCTGATGATTTTAATTGTTCTTTGAGTTCATCTGGAAATTTTACTTTATCCTCTGTCATCTGAATTTTGACATCATATTTTCGTTCTAGTTCTCCCATGAATGATGTCTGTTATTCCGTGATTTATTATTAGCGGTTTTTCTATTTTATTTTTTTTAAACTTTTATACAATGAATGAATTTTCTTAATTTTTTAAAATCTATATTTCAAAAATACTATGGTTTATTTTTAAAATTTAAAGCCAAGGTAGAGCTGCCCATGTTCCAACAAATGTTAACACTGCTGCTCCTGCCATTCCTATCCACCAAAGTTTCATAAAAATTCTTTAAATTAATGATTATAAAGTGTTATTCTTAATTCTGATTCAAATTTTTCTATGTATTATGTATTTTTCACTAGATCTTACACTTTTTTTTATTTGATAATTATTTTTGAGTTTTGTTTTGATAATTAATTATGTAAAAGATTTTTAATTTTTTTCTATTTATTTCAAGATTTACCTATATGTCCTTTTTGAAATTAATTTAAAAATTATTGGCGTACTCAATCACTGTATGATTTTTTTTATATTGATAATTTATGAATATTAATGCGATCATTTTTTTTAATTATTTTTAGTAATGTTTTATTTTTAAAATCAGATAAAATTTGAAATAATCTGGTCATTACTTTAATATAATTAGATTTTTTTTTGCAAATTAGAGATCTATTGTTAATAATTTTTGATGTTGAAGGCGTTTTGTATGATGAAGAATATCTTCCAATTTTAGCAGAAAAATTAAACAAAGAAGATGAAATTTGGGAAATTACAAAACAAGGAATTCAAGGTAAAATAAACTGGGAAGAGGGACTTCGAACTAGAGTTGCTGCGTTAAAGGGATTAGATGAAAAAATCTGTCAAGAAGTTGCTGATAATTTACCTATAATGACTGGTGCAAAAGAAGCATGTAGAGCATTAAAAGCTGCAGGTTGGAAAATAATGGCAGTCTCTGGTGGTTTTACGTTGATGATGGGTAGATTGCAAAAAGAATTAGGTTTGGATTATGTTTTTTGTAATGATTTAATTTTCAAAGATGGAAAACTTGACGGTGTTGAAATTAATGTTGATTCTGATAAATCAAAATCTGCAAAAATAAAAATTTCTGAATGGAGTGAAAAGAAAGAGGATATTGTTTGTGTTGTAGATGGTGCAAATGATATTAAATTATTTGATGTTTGTGGATTGGGAATTGCATATAGAGCACAAGATTTAGTTAAAGATTTAGCTACTACTACATTAGAAGAAAAAGATTTATCTAAAATTATAGATATTATTAATAAACATTTTAAATTAAATATACAATCATCTGCTGTATAAACAATTTTTTAGTCCCTTACATCAATTATCTTAATTGCAAATTATTCCTATTCCCTTTGAAAAAGAAATTACTGTTGATGATGATGTTTCTGAACTTATTTTGTCTTCTGGCAATGTTTTAGATGGTGATATTATTGTAATTGCCCAAAAAATTATTTCTAAACAAGAAGGAAGAATAGTTGAGTTGTCCTCTGTATCTCCTTCTTTGTTATCTCAAGGGATTAGTTCTCAATATGGTAAAGATCCAAATATTGTTGAGTTAATTTTATCTGAATCTAAAAGAATTGTTCGAATGAAAAATGGTGTTATCATAGTAGAAACTCATAATGGATTTATTTGTGCAAATGCTGGAATTGATGAAAGTAATGTTGTAGATGGATTTGCTACTTTACTTCCACTAAATTCTGATACTTCTGCACAAATCATACGTACAAATATTTTTAAAAAAACTGGTAAACATGTGGCTGTAATTATCTCTGATACTTTTGGTAGGCCATTTAGAATGGGACAAACAAATTTTGCTATTGGAATTTCTGGGTTAAATCCTATTTTGGATTATGCTGGAACTCTCGACTCTTTTAAACGCATTTTACGTGTAACTGCAATTGCAATTGCTGATGAACTTTCAGCTTCTGCAGAACTTGTGATGGAAAAAGCAAAAAAATGCCCTGTTGCAATAATTCGTGATTATTCTTTTAATTCTGGTGAAAATAAAATCCACGATTTGATTCGTCCTGAGAATGAAGATATTTTTAGATAATTTTTTCAATACCTATTATTTTGTTAATATTTTTTATTTCATAATTTTGTAAATACTGTAACGTTCAATTATTTATTATAGATTTTAATATGACAATTCAATTTTATGAATAGATATCAATGTCTGAATCAACTGAAAAAAAATTAGATGCAACTGGATTGTTTTGTCCTGAACCTGTTTTTAGAACTAAAATTGAACTTGAAAGGATGCAAGTTGGGGAAATAATCAATGTCTCTGCTGATGATCCTGATGCTGAAGAAGATATTTCAAGATGGGTTACTCGAAATGGTCATGAATTATTGAATTTGACTAAAGATGGGGCTATAACCACACTTCAAATTAAAAAACTAAAATAATCTTACTCTAGTATTTTTTTTATATCTGAATTATAAAATTCTCTAAAAGATACATTCATGTATTTTTCATGATCTAAACATTCAACACTTGTTTCTGAAATATCTTTTTTAATTTTCTTACTCCAATGACTTTGTTGTTTATCTTTTGAATTTATGATTGATGGTGTCTCTTCAATTGTTTCCATTATTTTTATTAATTTTATTCCTAATTGATGAAATTTACTGATATCTAATAGAAATAATTGTCCTTTATCTTTGTCAATAACATTCATCATACTTTGTACTTGATTGTAATATTCTAATCCTGTTTCATTATATTTTTTAAATTCTTCAATTCGTTTTTGCCAATATTTTTTTGATGTTTTTTCTTCAATTTTATAGCTAAATTGTTCTTTTGCTAAAATTGAACCTAACTTTGTTAATTTTTTACTGTACTCTTGAAGTATCTTTTTTAAATTTTCTGTATTCTCACTCATACTTTGTTACTTTTTGATTCGCACTAATTAATCAATAAGGATATGATAAAAATTCTAAGTGAAAGCTAAAACTTCTCTATTTGCATTTCTCTCTTGAAATTTCTCTTTCTCTTTACTTTTGTCTTGGGTATTTTTTACCATATGTTAATTTCTTTGATGATTTATTTTAGTACTTTTTTTTAAATAATTACATTTGTTAATTTTTTGTTATTTTTTTTTACATTTTTTTAATTTCTAACATGTTTACTTATGTTCTAATGTACACATAACATACTATGAGCCTAACTGGAATGTATATGCTTAATTCTCAAAGATTTAGTGAAGATAAGATCAATAGGGCTCTTGATTTGTTGTATATCAACAGACGAGATGAGTTTCGTGAATTATCTAAAGAACTGCTTCCAGAAAAAGCTCTTTTATCCATGACTAATTGGAAAGAATTTGTTCTAAATTTCTCTTTAGATGTGGAGGAATCTTTCAAATCTTGGTCTGGCCAATCTGAATTACCTGCTAATTCTCCTCAAAAATCTTTAACTTTGTTACGTCAATTATCTCATGGAAAAACATCTATGAATCAGTTGGCTCATCTACTAAACTTGTCATATAGTATGTCTTTGGAGTTTAAAGAAATTTATCGTCGATTGAAATAATTTGTTAGACATTTGTTTTTTGATTATTCCAAGCATTATCTAACTTTTTTGAATAAACTGTAATACACTCTTCGCAAAATGAATCCCATTCATCTATTTCTAATTTTTTAAAAAAATTTACTGACCATTTGTATTTTGGTTCTTTTTTATATTGAAATTGTTGAATTGTGTAAATATCTTTTTGATAAAATTTATTCAAACATTTTTTGCATTGTGCATTTTTATTTGTCTGCATCTTCTGTAAGAAATTTATCTACATCAATTGCTGCCATACATCCAAATCCTGCAGCTGTAATTGCTTGTTTGTAATTTCTGTCATGTACATCTCCTGCTGCAAAAATCCCTTTCATGTTTGTATGTGTTTTATTTTTTAAAATGATATACCCTTCATCATCTAAATCTATTTGACTTTTGAATAATTGTGTATTTGGTAAATGGCCAATTGCAACAAACAAACCCCCCACATCAATTGTTTTCTCTTCATTTGTTTTTAGATTTTTTAACACTGCTTGTTGCATCTTTTGATCTCCTTTAATTTGAGTAACTTCTGAATCCCAATGAAATTGTATTTTTTCATTATTCATTGCTCTTTCTTGCATTACTTT
>Ga0209140_1000120_pt1 | contig 46975 bp, 45 predicted proteins | sample SaaInlV_120m_DNA_3_FD_184666 | JGI IMG/M metagenome (GOLD analysis project Ga0209140, IMG submission 184666) | Marine microbial communities from expanding oxygen minimum zones in the Saanich Inlet - Saanich Inlet SI073_LV_100m_DNA (SPAdes) (version 2) | ecosystem: Environmental > Aquatic >... | reverse complement strand
CTGAAAGTTTTGAGAAGGCAGTGCAAATGGTTAAAGACGTTACCGCAGTCCCAGAAGTCAATAAAGTTTATATGGGTAAAGTTGCTAAAATTGTCGAGTTTGGTGCCTTTGTAACAATCATGCCAAATCAAGATGGGCTTTTACATATTTCAGAAATTGCTCATGAAAGAGTAGAAAAAGTTGAAGATCATTTAAAAGAAGGACAAGAACTAGAGGTTAAGGTTCTTGGAGTTGATCGAGGTCGGATTAAACTTTCAAGAAAAGTTTTAATAGATAAGTAATAAATTAAGCCACCGCAAGGTGGCTTTTTTATTTAATTTCTCATAATTATGACAGAAAAAAAAATAGTAGAGCTAGAAGAAAAAATAGCATTTATTCAAAACATGTTGGATGATCTTAATATGGTTGTTTTTCGTCAAGGAAAACTGATAGATAAGCTTAACCTCGAAACCAAAGAACTAAAAACTAAACTCCAGGACTTAAATAGCCCTCATTCAGACCAAATGGTAGTAAATGACGATAAGCCGCCCCACTACTAATTAAAATTACTTTGTGATAAACTTTTAATCCAATGAAAATATATATTATAACTTTTATCTTTCTTGCTCTGACTAATATAGCTTATGCAGGAATCTACGATGACTGGCCTGACGAGGCGATATGCACATGGCTTGAACAAAGACCAGATCATAAGGGATATCTTGAAGAAAATGAAAAAAGAGGTTTAAATTGTTTCGAAAGAGAAGATTTTAGCCCTCGAGATTTTGTGCATGTACCACTTAATCTTACGATGTATTAATTTTTTAAGCTTTAACAATTAAGCTTGCTCTATTCGTTTCATCATAATCAAGAGCGCTACTCCATTAAGACCCCAAACTATACACATAAGATACATATTAAAGGTCAAACCTAAATACTCAGCCAAATACCCAACTAACGCTGGTCCAAAAATAAAACCAGAAAACCCTAAAGTTACAAGATTTGCAACAGTTAATGCTATTGGTTCGTCTGTTATTTTGATAGCTTGTCTGTATATAATTGCTATAAAGTTTGCTGTTCCAAAGCCAAATAAGAGCGTTCCAAAAACGATGACATAGAAATTTGTAGTTAATATTGAGAGAAAAAGAACTATTCCAGCAAGGATACTTAAATAACCTCCAATAAATTTATCACTTGTCTTTTTTATCATCTTTGAAGCAACTAATCTTGACATAATTTCACCAATATTAAAAGCAATAATAATACTTCCACCCAAATACAAAGGTATCAATAAATCTTTTGTTAACCAGAGTGCAGACCAATCAAGAACTATGCCCATAGTTGCATAGTTCATCATCATTAAAAGACCAAAAATTAGTATTGAATTTTTTGGTAATTTAAATTTAGGCGTTTTTTCAAGAGCTTCAAATGATTTTGAGAGTCCAAATATATATATTGTTAATGAACCCAAAATTAACATCGTACCTGTAATTAGAAATATTAAAGGGGGATTATCTATGTATTTAATCGTAAAAAATGCGGAAAAAGCTCCAACCAAAGACCCAACACTGAATGCAGCATGATAGAGAGGAGTAAGTATTACAGAGGTTTTGCTTTCAATCATTGATATCTGCGATTGAGCAGAAGGAGCAAATAATCCAACAAAAAAACCAAAAGGTACATATACCAACAAAAACCAGAGATAGCTTGATGATAATATTAGAAATAAAGGGCAATAAGCAATACCAAGTAGACCTAAAGCGATTGAGTTTTTTGTGCCTATCCTTGGAACAATTAATCGCCCTGAGGTTTGATTTCCAATTAGATTTGAAATACCAAAAACCAATAACCCAATACCAATTTCTGCTTCAGTTATTTGAAGCCTTTCCGCATTCCATGGGATATATACAAAGTATATTCCAATCTGAAAAAGCACAAGAAAGGCGCCAAGGAAAACAGTATATATACCTTTATTAAAAGATTTACTTTCAGTCATAGTGTTAGATACTAAATTCCTACAAAAAACCTATTTAATCTTGAGAGCAGACTGGTCAATTAAAAGACCCTCCCACCCCGTATTCATAAAGTTACGAATATTTAAATGAGAAGAGTTACTTTCTGGCGAATCTAAAACTGACTGGTAATGCTCACCAAAGCATTTTATCGTCTCAACTTTAGAAAGAGAGTGCATTAATCCAAAACAAAAAACTTTTGCTGATCCTTGATTTTCTTCTTTTGAATTAACTAACCCATTATTTTCAAATGCAATACTCGAAAAACTATAGTCCCTCGCTATCAAATCAATAAAGTCAGAAAACTTCATCTGAGCCCCAGATCTTAGCTTTTCTAGATATTGCTGGGTATTCATTACATTTTAGGTGTGCATTGGGTTTGACTTATTTATATCAATGTTAAGTTTTTTAATGGCACTCTTAATTATTTTTGACTCTAAGATGCCATCATCAACAAGCGCCTTTAGCGTTACAAAAACAATATAGTTCGCGTTCACTTCAAAGAAGTATCTAAGTTCTTTTCGAGAATCTGAACGACCAAACCCATCAGTACCTAAAACTTCATAATGCAGGGGCACATATTTACGAATCTGTTCAGCGTAATTTCTCATATAATCCGTTGCAGCAATCACAGGACCTTTAGATTTTTTCAAACATTCACTAATATATGGTGTTTTCTTTTTATCACCCTCTTGAAAGAGATTGTCACGGTCAACAGACTGAGCTTCTCTTGTTAGCTCATTAAAGCTCGTGACACTCCAGATATGAGATTTTACGGCCCAATCCTTATCAAGCATATCAGCTGCCTTTTCAACCTCTCTGAGAATCGCACCACTACCAAGTAATTGGACTTCAACTTTAGACTTTCCAACTGTTTTTAATGGGTAGATTCCCTTAATTATTCCCTCTTCAACTCCCTTAGGAATTGCAGGGTGAGTATAGTTCTCATTCATCAGTGTAATGTAATAGAATATATTTTCCATATCCTCATACATTCGACGCATACCATCTCTAAGAATGACAGCAAGCTCATAAGCATAGGTTGGATCATAAGAGATGCAGTTTGGAATGGTGTTAGAAACAATTAATGAATCGCCATCTTGGTGTTGAAGACCTTCGCCAGCGAGTGTAGTTCTCCCCGCAGTTCCACCCATCAAAAAGCCTTTGGCTTGCATATCTCCAGCAGCCCAAGCAAGATCCCCAACCCTTTGAAAACCAAACTTTGAGTAGTAAATATAAAATGGAATCATAGTAATGTTGTGAGAAGCATAGGAAGTTGCAGCAGCTATCCAATCTGAAATCGCACCCGCCTCATTAATACCCTCCTGCAAGACTTGCCCCTTAATATCTTCCTTGTACCACATTACCTTATCTGAGTCCTCGGGCTCATAGAGCTGCCCTGAAGATGAATAAATACCCATTTGTCTAAAAAGACCCTCCATACCGAAAGTTCTTGCTTCATCAGGAACAATAGGTACAACTCTTGGTCCAATCTCTTTATCTCGGATCAATAGCGACAGGAAGCGTACAAATGCCATTGTGCTTGAGGTTTCTTTTTCACCACTACTCTTTAGCAATACATCAAAAACATCCAATTTTGGTACTTTAAAAGACTCTAATTCAAAACTTCTAATGGGTAAATATCCACCTAAAGCCTTACGTCTCTCTTTTAAATAAGTTATTTCTTCACTATCTTCAGCGGGCTTATAAAAATTAAGCTCTTCAGCATCTTTTTTTGTTACTGGAATATCAAATCTTTCTGCTACCCGAACTAGCGCATTTACGCCAAGTTTTTTCTGGCTATGAGTCGTATTCTGACCCTCTCCTGCCTCACCCATTCCGTATCCTTTAACTGTCTTTGCTAATATCACTGTAGGCTGACCGACATGCTCTTTAGCTCTTTTATAGGCTTGGTAGACTTTATTAGGATCATGTCCACCGCGAGTAAGCGCAAAAATCTCCTCGTCAGACATATGCTCGACAAGCTTTAATGTCTCTGGATACTTTCCAAAAAAATGTTTACGTACATACGCGCCATCTTTTGCTTTATAGGCTTGATACTCACCGTCAACTACTTCTTCCATTCGTTGCTTTAGAAGGCCTGAAGTGTCATTTTCAAGAAGCTTGTCCCATCCTCTGCCCCAGATTACCTTTATGACATTCCAGCCGGCACCCCGAAACATTCCTTCTAGTTCTTGAATTATTTTTCCATTACCACGAACAGGGCCGTCAAGCCTTTGAAGATTACAGTTAATAACAAAAATAAGATTATCAAGCTTCTCTCTTCCGGCTAAAGAGATTGCACCAAGAGACTCTGGTTCATCAGTTTCGCCATCCCCTATATAAGCCCAAACAGTCCTTTTGTCAGTTTTAATAATATCTCGATGCTGAAGATACTTCATAAAGCGAGCTTGATAAATCGCCATGATTGGACCTAAACCCATCGAAACGGTTGGAAATTGCCAAAAATTAGGCATTAACCATGGGTGTGGGTATGATGAAAGTCCTTCTTGGTTAGCCTCCTGCCTAAAATTAAGCATTTGCTCTTCAGTAATTCTTCCCTCTAAAAATGCCCTTGAATAGATTCCAGGCGCGATATGCCCCTGAAAGAAAATTAAATCAGCGCCCTGGTCTAGATTGTTTCCACGGTAAAAATGGTTAAACCCAACTTCATAAAGTGTTGCGCTTGATGCAAAAGAGGCGATATGACCACCAAGCTCGGAAGAGGTTTGGTTTGCTTTTACAACCATGATCATCGCATTCCAACGAATAATTGACTTTATTCTATGCTCAATCTCATGCATAACGACTAACTCGGATTCTTTTTCTACTGGTATCGAGTTAAGGTAGGCTGTATTAACACCTTCTGGCAAGTCCATGCCGTCTTCATGGGCCATATCCATAAGCTTTTGAAGTATGTATTTAGCTCTATCTTTTCCCTCAAATCTGGCTACCGACCTAAAGGCCTCTAGCCACTCAATAGTTTCTTGGGGATCAATATCTTTTTGAGACATAAATATTTAGTTTAATTCAATAAGGAATCTTATATATTTCAACTTTCGAGGGTATTATCCCTAAAAAAATTACAACTAAATTACTTTAATGAAAGTTTAAGAAATAATAGAACGACAAATAAAGAAGACAAACCTACAAATGTTTGAATGACGTCATTTGCAGGGTAAAAGATATTTGAAATAGAGGCACCGATAAATAATGCCAACAAAGGCATTAAGTACAACTGGCTAGCACGTAAAAATAGCTCTTTAGATGAAATCTCTAATGTAATCATGTCGCCCGCTTTGACACCATTTTGAAGAGGTTTTTTAAATAAACTAAAGCTTGAAAATAAATCAGAAAGAACGCCAGTACCGCAAGCATTTTTTGAAGAGCATGAACTACAACCAACTTCTCTATTGGACTTAATAATCATTGAGTCATGAGTTATTTCAACTACTTGGAAATCTTCTTTCATTATCTAAAATAAATGTTTGTTAAAATGAACGCTACTTCTATTTTAACCACTATTTTAATGAATATTTTAAGTTCGATCTTCAAAGCATATGATATTAGAGGAATTGTTGAAACAGAACTTACTCCTGAGATAGTCAAATTGATTGGAAAGGCTGTTGGTAGTGAGTCAATTGCTAAAGGTGAGCGAGGCGTTGTTGTTGGTCGAGATGGTCGACTATCTAGCACAGAGTTATCTGAATCATTAATATCAGGGCTTATTGAGAGTGGTTGCCACGTCGTTAATATTGGAATGGTTCCATCGCCACTTGTTTATTTTGCAACTCACACTAAAGGTGCAAGCTCAGGAGTTATGGTTACTGGCTCACACAATCCACCTGAATACAATGGTCTAAAAATCATGGTTGCAGGAGAAACCCTTTCTGCTGAGAGAATTGAAGCTCTGTATACAAGAATTATTGAAGAACAATTTTCAGTTGGTTCTGGAACCTCCACCTCGATCAATATTGATCAAGACTATATCGACACCATCAGATCTGATATTGTTTTAGAAAAAGAGCTTAAAATAGTTGTCGACTGCGGAAATGGTGTCGCAGGAAACATAGCACCTCAACTTTTTGAATCGCTCGGAGCCAAAGTTACTAAGCTGTTTTGTTTAGTTGACGGTAGATTTCCAAATCATCATCCAGACCCATCCAAACCGCAAAACCTAGAAGACTTAATTAAAGAAGTAATTGATACTGGGTCTGACTTAGGGCTTGCCTTTGATGGTGATGGTGACAGGCTAGGTTTGGTTGATAATAAAGGACAGATCGTTTGGGCTGATCAACAGATGATGCTTTATTCAAGGGATGTCCTTAGTCGAAAAAAAGGTGCAAAAATTATTTTCGATGTCAAGTGCACTTCAATGCTCCCAAGAGATATTTTTGAGAATGGTGGCGAACCTATTATGTCTAGAACTGGACATAGTTTTATTAAGAAAAAACTTAAGGAGACAGGTGCCGAGCTTGCAGGAGAGATGTCGGGTCACATTTTCTTCAAAGAGCGCTGGTATGGCTTTGATGATGCACTCTATACCGGAGCAAGGCTTCTTGAGATAGTCTCAAAAAGCAATAAGACCTGCTCCGAGATTTTTGATGAAATTCCCGTCAATGTTAGCACTCCAGAGATTAATATTCACTTTAACAAGCATGGTCAACAATTCGATGCAATGAAAAAACTTTCAAATAACATTAATTTTCCAGGCTCCAACATTAATACTATCGACGGTGTCAGGGTGGATTATGAAAATTGTTGGGGTCTTGTTAGGGCTTCAAACACAACCCCATGTTTAGTTTTAAGATTCGAAGCTAGCGATGATAAAACACTTAAGGAGATAAAAAATAAGTTCAAAGACTGGCTGGAAACAAATAATATTTCAACGAAAAATTTATAGTTGAATTGCTAATAAAATAGGGTAAAAATACATTTTTTATCTTTATCAAGAGCATATTACTTGATTAAGAGTTTAGCTCAATAACCTCGGAGTATTAAATGGAAGGACACGTCAACTTTACGCTATCAGACCGCTTAAGAAAATCCCCTTTTTACGAGGCAACAATTCGCGCTGGCGCTCAAACATTCACTATCTATAACCACATGATTATGCCGACCTCTTACGAGGGTGAAGAAGCTGATTACTGGAACTTAATGAATAACGTCACTCTGTGGGATGTTGCTGCTGAGCGTCAAGTAGAAATAAGCGGAAGTGATGCATACAGATTCGTCGAATATATTACTTCGAGAGACCTTTCAAAATTGCAGATTGGACAAGGGAAATACGCCCTTATTACCGATGAAAATGGTGGAATTATTAATGATCCAATTATTTTAAGGCTGGGTGACAATCACTTCTGGCTTTCAATAGCGGACAGTGACGTGCTGCTTTGGACTCGAGGACTCGCATGTGGCTTAGGATGGGATGTTCAAATTAGTGAGCCAGACGTCTCCCCTTTAGCTATACAAGGCCCGAACAACTTACCTTTAATGCTTGATCTTTTTGGTGACTGGATTAAGGATATTAAGTATTTCTTTTTCAGAGAATGTGAATTAGAAGGTATTCCTCTAATTGTTCAGCGCTCAGGATGGAGTAAACAGGGCGGCTTTGAACTCTACCTAAGGGATAGCTCTCAGGGCGAAAGGCTCTGGGATATAGTTATGGAAGCAGGTAAAAAATATGACATCAAACCAGGCTCTCCAAATAACATTGAAAGAGTTGAATCAGCTCTATTCTCTTGGGGTAATGATATGGATGTAAACACTAACGCACTTGAATTGCCACTTGAAAAGTTTTGTCAACTCGACAAGAGTGCTGAATACTTGAGTCGTAATGCCCTCCACAAAATTAGATCTGAGGGGGTTACTAGGAAGGTGGTTGGTTTAATTATCCAAGGTGAAGCATTCGTTGGTGGTTGCGCAAGTCCTTGGGAAGTTAAAAATAACAACAAAATATGTGGAAAAGTCACTAGCGCTGCATCCTCACCTCGATTGAAAAAAAACATAGCCATTGCAACGATAGATAAAGGTTTTAACTCTATCGGTTCAAAAGTTGATGTAGATACTCCTTGGGGTTCAAGGTTAGCAACAGTAACAAACATACCATTTAACTAAAATCGTATAAGACACTATCATTAATCAATGAATGTGATATTCTGTATCTCTAGTTAATATTGTTTGGAGACTTTTATGCCTAAAATGCTAGTCCCTCTGGCAGAGGGCTTTGAAGAAATAGAGGCTATCACTATTATTGACGTTTGTAGACGGGGTGGCATTGATGTCACTGTTGCTGGAGTCACTGGAACGACCATCAAAGGTGGTCAGGGAATCGAAGTTGCCGCCGACTGTCTAATAGACTCAGTTGACATAAATTCTTACGATATGATTACCCTACCTGGAGGCTTAGCAGGAACTCTTGTACTTAGTGAGAGTGAAAATGTTCAATCGATACTGAAGCAAATGAAAGAACAGGGTAAATACATTGGTGCCATCTGTGCAGCACCTCTAGCACTTCATACTGCTGATGTTTTAAATAATGATTTTACTTGTTATCCTAGTATCGAAAATCAAATCAGAATCGAAGGATATCATCATGACCACTCTACCATTATCGATGGCAAAGTGATGACTTCTCAAGGGGTCGGAACTGCTATAGATTTTGCTCTTAATATTGTCAGAGAACTGCAAGGAGAATCCTCATTTAAAGAACTCAAAGAAAGTATTTTGGCATAACCCTTCCTAACACATCAAACGAAATTTGGACTTTTATTAACTATGGCGCATATACCTTTGCTGGCAACCAGGTAACCAGGTCTGGGAAAATGAAAACCAGACTAAGTGCGATTAATTGCAGAATAATAAAAGGAACAACACCCTTGTATATATCCGTTAACTTGATACCCGGTGGACAGACACCCTTCAAGTAAAAAATTGCAAAACCAACAGGTGGCGTTAAGAAGGACGTTTGAAGAGTAACCGCAACTAACAAAGCAAACCAAACCAAATTCGGATTATCAACAACACCAAAACCGTTCACAGCAAGATCGAGTCCCATGACCACTGGCCCCATTAAAGGTAAGATAATTAAACTGATTTCAATCCAGTCGAGGAAGAAACCTAGAAAAAATATGATAAAAAGTATGGCAATAATCAAACCATAAGGACCCAGCCCAAGACTATTCAAACCGTCCTCAATAAACTGGTCACCGCCGCACTCTCTAAGAACTAGAGCGAAAATTGTTGCACCAACAAAGATTCCAAAAATATAGGCAGCCGTGTTCATTGTATTGATTACAACATCTTTCAAGACTGGAAAGTTGAATCGCTTATAGGCAACAGTCAAAATTATTGATCCAATAGCCCCGATACCGGAAGCTTCAGTTACCGTTGCAATACCCATAAAGATAGAACCTAGAACTGCAAGAATAAGGAATGCGGGCGGCAATATATCAACCATTACCCTTAGTACATCCTTCAAGCCTATCGGTTCATGGTCCTCGGACAATGGTACTTTTTCTGGATTAAGGAGTCCATAAACAAAGATATATACTATGTAAAGGACGCCTAAAATAATGCCAGGAAAAACAGCACCCATAAATAGATCAACAACAGAAACAGCGAGCTGGTCACCCATAATAACGAGCATAATAGAAGGTGGTATTAAGATACCTAGGGTTCCAGATGCAGCGATAGTACCAAGTGCAATCGGTTTATCGTAGTTCTGCTTTAGCATAATCGGTAAAGACATGAGACCCAGTAAAACAACCGAAGCACCAATAATCCCTGTCGATGCAGCAAGAATAATTCCAATCAGAGTAACCGTTATTGCAAGACCACCTTTAACCCTTCCAAACAATCTTTGCATTGAGTGCATCATTTGTTCCGCTACGCCAGATTTTTCCAACATCAGCCCCATAAAGATAAACATAGGCAGAGCAACCAGTACCCAGTTATACATAATGGCAAATATTCTGCCGTGCAACATTCCAAGAACATTGTAATTAAGACCCGTAAAAGTCCAATCGAGCATATCTGTGATATAACCAACGCCAGCAAAAATTATTCCGACACCTGCCAACACCCAGGCCACAGGGAAGCCGGTAAAAATTAGCGCAATAAAGGTAACAAACATTGCAATAACTAGCCAATACTCTGGTTCAAAAAACATAATTAAATTTCCTTGTTAGTAATAGTTGGGGTAAAAAGACGGCCAATGGCTGAACCACCATTGCCTGAATCAGTATTCTTCAAATCTTCACCATGAATTAAAATGACAACATTTTTGATTAATTCTGACAATGAGGCTATAAAAATCAGCACCAGTGAGATAGGTAAAAGAGACTTAACAACCCAACGATAAGGCAGGCCTGTTGTATTTTCTGAGAACTCATTAGCCACAAAAGAATGATGTACCCAGCCAACGCTATGATCAAGAATAATAATCGTAAACGGCATAATCAGAAAAATAATGCCTAGCACTTCGATAATACGTTGTTTCTTTCTTGAAAATTTCATATGCATGATGTCTACTCTGATATGAGCATCGGTTGTAATGGCATATGAAAGCCCAAACATAAAGAAAGCATATAGATGCCAGATTAATTCATCAACCCATGCCTCGCCAGCATGAAAGCCATAGCGAAGTGTTACTTGAGTCAAAATAGTTAACATTACAAGCATATTAATCCAGGCGGTTTTGGTTGTAATTGATGTAACAATTGAGGTCAGAAATGACGTAATTGGTATATGTATATTATCTTTGTAATGACCAGGAAAATGATCTTCAGGATTGTCTGGTATATGTACAACACTTTCTTGATGGTTAGGGGATTTTTTTTCAGGATTGTGTGACATATTTGAATTTAATAATTAATGAAATTATATTATAACTTATAAAATAGTTAAAAAAACAGCAGGGCCGAAACCCTGCTGTTTTAAGGAGAAACAACTACTTTATTGACCTTGCTTAGAAGGACGTGGTAAGTAAATCCACTCTTGCCAGATCTGGTAGTTTGCACGGAAGTCATTTAGAGCTCCGTAAATTTCACCAAACTCTGGATCGTCAGCAACTAACTCTTCTACAACTTCAAGCCACTTTTCTTCAAACGTGGCAAGCATTTCATCAGACCAGTAATGGTTTGTTACACCTGAATCTGCATTAGCTTTCATGTAGTCAAATTGAATTGCCTCACCTAATGCAAGACCATCAAGCATTGTTGCTTTACAAGCAGACTCAACGGTTTGTTGTTGTGCATCACTCATTGCGCCCCAAGTATCACCATTAATGATTAAATCAAACATAGTGGAAGGCTGATGCCATCCAGGATAGTAGTTATGCTTTAATAGTTTAGGGAAGCCTAAAAGCTTATCAATAGCTGGCATTGAGAACTCAGTCGCATCAATTGCTCCTTTCTCAAGTGCAGGCATAATGTCTCCAGCACCTAACAGTGAAGTTGTAACACCTAGCTTCTCCATTACGTTAGCACCTAAACCAAAGAAACGCATACGTAAGCCGTCTAAATCGGCTACGCTATTGATAGGGTTAGAGAACCAACCAGATGTCTCTGGAGCAATGATAGAACAAGGTACAGCGTGTACATTGTACCCAGCATCATCATAAAGTTTTTGCCACAAGTCACGGCCACCACCATAATAAACCCACGCCATAAATTCAGGGGCTTCAGGTCCAAATGGAACGGCAGAGAAGATAGCTGCTTTTTTACCAAGCAAGCCAGTGTTATAGCCAGGTGTACCCCAACCAGCATTAACTGATCCATTAGATACTGACTCTAACATTTCTTTTGTAGCAACCAGTTTTCCTGGCTCATAAATCTTAACCTTTACGCTTCCACCTGATGCTCTATTTACTGTGTCAGCAAAAAAAAGTGGTGAAGAACCTAATCCAGTAAGATGAGTTCCAAACCATACAGGAAGCTTAAGTAGTACCTTGTCTTCAGCAGTCGCTGTCGTTGCAATTCCCATGGAAAGCACAGCAGCAGTAGCTAGACTAAATAACGATTTAATTTTCATTTAATAACTCCTTTATTAGTATTTATAAAATTTACCTCTTGCTTACAAAATAACCACAATTTTGGTAATGGTAAATTGGTAAGTCCAATGTATAATATACGAAATATTTTAAAAAGTCAAATAAATAAATAATTCTATTAGAGAGATATATATAATAGTATTTATAGTAGAATATAAAAAAATTAATAATGGACTGACCAATACGTTTTAACAGAGTATACTTGGGTTATTTTGAAATAGTAATTAAGCATTTATTGGTTATATAAAAAGATAGAGTAGAATGTATTTTTTTTTGAGTAATATTGGATTATGAAGAGTAAAACAACAATTGCTGAAATTGTATCTAAGCAGATAGAAGACATGATCGCTGAAGGGATTTTGCAGGAGGGTGTTCAACTTCCATCAGAGAGAGTATTAGCAGAAAGATTCGAAGTATCAAGGCCAACATTAAGAGAAGCAAAACAAATATTAACCTCAAAAGGATTATTGAATTCTCTCCAAGGTGGTGGAACTTACGTTACATCTACCTTAAATTCCTCAATATCTGACCCCTTGATGAATCTTCTTAAAGAACGTCCAGAATTTAAATTTGACATATTGGAACTAAGACATACATTGGATTCAGAGGCTGCCTTCCTTGCCGCCTCTAGAGCTAGTGATGCTGAAAAAGATAACATTAAAGAGAAGTACGACATTATGGTTGATCTTCACCTTAAGCGTGAAGATCATGTAGCTTCGGCAATAGCGGATATAAATTTTCATTTAAGTATTACAGAAGCCTCTCATAATATCGCCCTACTCCATGTCACTCGAAGTATTTATGATGTATTGTTGTCTAGCATAGAAAACAATCTTAAGTATTTATATACGATAAAAGGTATTGAGAAATCTTTAACTAGTCAACATAAATTGATACTGGATAGTATTGTCAAAGGTGACAGTGAAACCGCTAGGTTGTCTGCAAAAACTCATATGGAATTTGTCAATAAATCCATATCGGAAATGACTAAAAATAAAGAAAGGCAAGAACGATTTTTGCATCATTCTTCTGTTCTGTCAGAAAAAAAATAAATTTGATTATGGGTAATGAAGTCTATTTTTTTGGGACCTGTATAGTTGATCTTGTTTATCCTAAAGCTGGCTTTGCTGGAATACAGATTCTTCAGCGAGAAGGAATAGAGGTCATCTATCCCAGTGGACAAACTTGCTGTGGACAGCCAGCCTTCAACTCAGGCTACAGAACAGAGGCATTGAAGGTTGCGCGCTCACAAATTAAATGCTTTCCAAAGAATATTCCAATTATTATTCCATCCGGGTCTTGTGCAGGAATGATTAAGTATCACTGGCGTGATTTATTTGAGGGAGAGTCAGATTTTGAATCTGCCATGTCAGTTGCCGAAAGGGTCTATGAATTTACTGAATTTCTTGTAGACAAACTGGATATTATGTTGACTGATCTTGGTGAGCCTACGCAAATCGCAATTCACACCTCCTGTTCGAGTAGGAACGAAATGAGGGTTGATGATAAAATCGAACTATTGGTTTCAAAGCTCTCAAAAGTCGAGGTGTTGGAACAAGAAAGAAAGTCTGAATGTTGTGGCTTTGGTGGGACATTTGCCATCAAACAGGCTGACATTTCAGGTTCGATGGTTAAAGATAAAACAAACGCCATAAAGGCGACAAATGCTTCTTGCGTTATCAGTCAAGAGTGTGGTTGCTTGATGAATATTGGTGGAGCATTGGAAAAACAAAATTCTCAAATAAAGACTCAACACATTGCTCAGTTTCTTTGGGATCGAACTAATGCAACAAGTTAAGCCTCTTAAGTTTAGGATTGATGATGCGCTCAGTAATGAGCAGCTTCACACTAACTTTCGTTCAGCAATGAGCTACTTGATTAAAAAAAGAAGAAATCAGTTTCCAGACAAAGAAGACCTAAAGAATTCAAGAAATACCTCTTCTTCAATTCGATCAAATTCACTTGCTAAATTACCTGAGTTACTTATAAAACTTGAAGAGAATTTAGAAAAAAATAATATTAAGGTTCACTGGGCTGAAACCGACGAAGAGGCTAATAATATTATTTATCAAATACTCAAAGAGGCGAATGCGAAAACGGTTGTTAAAGGTAAGTCTATGGTTACCGAAGAGATTGAACTCAATGAATTTCTTGATAACAAAGGTATCGAGATACTGGAAACAGATTTAGGCGAGTTTCTTGTTCAGCTAGCTAATGAGAAACCTTCACATATCGTAATGCCAGCAATACACAAGAGTCGCAAAGAAATTTCAAGAGTTTTTGCGGATCATTTTCCAGAGTTTCCATATACCGAGAATGTTGATTTGATAACACAGCAGGCTCGAAAAATATTAAGAGACAGATTTAGACTGGCCGATGCTGGCATTTCGGGAGTTAATTTTGCGGTTGCAGAAACTGGAACTCTTTGCCTAGTAGAAAATGAAGGTAACGGCAGAATGTGTACAACAGCACCTCCGCTTCACATTGCTGTCACTGGAATAGAAAAAGTTGTAGAAAATCTCAGTGATGTACCTACCCTACTTAATATTCTTACTAAATCCGCAACAGGTCAAGAAATTACTACTTACTTTAATATGATTTCTTCACCTCGAAAAAATGATGAAAAGGATGGCCCTTTGTCGATGCACGTTGTTTTGCTTGACAATGGGCGATCCAAAATACACCAGAATCATGACATGCAGGAGACTTTAAAGTGTATACGTTGTGGCACCTGTATAAACCATTGCCCAGTTTATACACAATTGGGTGGCCATGCTTATGGGACAGTCTACCCTGGGCCGATTGGAATTACTTTAGAGCCTCAACAAAAAGGAATTACTGAGTTAGGAGATCTCACATCATTGTGTACTTTATGTGGCGCATGTGGTGAGGTCTGCCCAGTGCAAATTCCTTTACCAAGGCTAATCAATAAACTTCGCTCTGAAACAATTGAGGGAGACTATATGGAGCAGTTTATTGAAGGAGTTAGAAGTAAGCGCAAGCCAATAGAATCGTTTATTTGGCAAATCTGGAAATATATATATAGTCATTCACTCTTATATTCGATTTTTATAAAGATTGCTACTACGTTTAGTTTTCTTTCTCCAAAAAAGATTGGCAAATGGAGTCGATATCGAGTGACACCGAAACCTTCAAGACATAGTTTAAAAGATTTGGCAAGACAAGCAGGTATTAAAAATGAGTAGAAGCAAAGAGATAATACTTGAAAGACTAAAAAGTAAGATTCATGATGCAAATCAAGTAGACGATATATCCATAAATACATTGAATGGCTGGTCTAAGGAAGAGATGATTCAAAAGCTTTCTGAGAAGCTTAAATTATCAAAAGCAGAAACCTTTATATTGCCAACTACAAAAATGATCGATTGGCTCAATGAGGAGCTACCTAAAAGAGGCATTAAGAATATTCTCAGTGGTAATGATATTGCAAAAGAAATATCTCAAAGCCTCACTAACAAGACTAAGCTTATTAAATACGACAATTCTTATGAATCGTTTAGTGAAAAGCTATTTAATGAAATTGATGCGAGCATTACAAGAACGGTTGGTGCAATTGCTGCTAGTGGTTCTGTTGTATTGCATCCAACTTCTGATGAGCCTAGACTAATGTCTCTTGTTCCAGACATCCATATTGCTTTGGTTTATGAGGATCATATTTATGAAACATTTGATCAAATTATTTCCACTCAAAATTGGTCAGAAAATTTGCCAACCAATGCATTATTGATTTCTGGACCTTCTAAAACAGCCGATATAGAGCAGGTACTGGCATATGGTGTTCACGGCCCAAAAGAGTTAATTGTGTTAATACTAACATCTTAATATCTATCTTTTATTAATCCGACATAGTCAATGATTTATCAAATATTTGGCATTATTTTTCCAGTGGTAGCAATTGTTTTAGTGGGCTATTTCTATGCTACTAAATTTCAGCCAAATATGGAAACCGCAAATACTATCAATATGAATATTTTTTTGCCAGCATTGATGTTTTCAGTTTTATCAAAAGAGTCCTTTCAGATTCAAAATTATCAGTTATTAGCAATATCTGGAGTTATTGTTATTTTAGGCTCAGGGTTTATTGCTTGGATTATAGCTAGGGTTTTAAACATTAATATTAAAACCTTTGTACCTCCGATGATGTTTAGCAATACCGGTAATGTTGGTTTACCGATAGCGGTACTTGCATTTGGTGAAATTGCGCTTGGCGCAGCAGTTGTTCTTTTTGCTATTGAGATGTTATTACATTTCACCTTTGGCGCCTATATATTATCCAAAAATTCAAATTTATTACCTGTGTTTAGATCTCCCATTTTGATTGCAACTTTAACAGGTATAGGAATTAATCTTATAGACTTTGAACTTTGGTTGCCAGCAACTCAAATGGTTGATTTGTTAGGTCAAGCAGCGATTCCATTATTATTATTTACCCTCGGAACACGCCTAATAGGTGTTAACTTTGGTGATTGGAAGTTGGGAGTATTAGGTTCTTTTTTATGCCCTCTTTCAGGCTTAGCGATTGCGTTAATAGTCGTTCAATTTTTTGATTTTGAAACGTTACATTATCAGCAACTCATCCTATTTAGTGTACTACCACCTGCAGTTCTTAATCATGTAATGGCTGAAAAGTATCACCAACAACCTGAAACTGTAGCTTCTATTGTGATGATTGGTAATATTGGTAGCTTGATTGTGCTTCCCATAGCACTTTACTATGTGCTCTAGATTATCTAGGAAAATTCAACTCAGAAAATTGCTATGACAAGCAAATAATGAAGATTAATTTTTGCTAACAGCTCTTCAGCCCTTTTTTGCCATGATTTCTGATGGTTAAGCTCTAGAAAATGTTGCATATTAATGGTCATACCAATTATCCAATAAAAAATATATATATAAAACGCTAAAATTCAAAATAGAAATATTACCATATACACTTGATATTATTGATATTATCTTTTTATTTATTCATGTATAATAGTGGTCTTACCAATTTACCAATATAGTTAAAAATAGTTATAACTGTATTATTTTGAAGGGAGATTATATGTTTCAAGTAAGAATACATGGTAGAGGTGGACAAGGGGTAGTCTCAGCAGCAGAAATATTATCTGTTGCAGCTTTTATTGAAGGGAAACATTCACAAGCAGTCCCAAGTTTTGGTTCTGAACGCATGGGCGCTCCTGTAGTCTCTTTTTGCCGTATTGATGATAAGCCAATAAGACTTCGCGAACCTATTATGGAGCCAGACGCACTAATTGTTCAAGATCCCACACTCTTTAATGCTATTGATGTCTTTGCAGGTCTCTCTAAAAATGGATATCTACTAATCAACAGTAAACGCTCAATTAAGGAATTAGGTATTGCTAATGCTATTTATTTACCTGAAGATAAGGTTCGCCTAGTTCCTGCTACTGAGATTGCACTTCATCACATCAAAAGACCTCTACCTAATGCAGTCTTATTGGGTGCACTTGCAGCAGTTACTGGCGTAATTCAAATTGATTCAGTGGCTGAAGCTATTGCCTCAAAATTTCCAGGAAAAATAGGAGATTTCAATATACAGGCTGCTGAGGCTGCTTATAAATTGCTCACCCATAATAATCAAGAGGAATTAACATGCTAAAACAAATTGAAGGCTCTCATGGCGTATCTGAGGCAGTAGCATTATGTCGTCCAGAGGTTATTTGTGCTTATCCCATTACTCCTCAAACCCATATTGTTGAGGACTTAGGGGCATTAGTAAAAAGTGGCAAACTAAAAAACTGTGAATATATAAATGTTGAATCTGAATTTGCCGCTCTTTCCGTTGGAATTGGCTCCTCTGCTGCTGGTGCTAGAACATACACTGCAACCGCAAGCCAGGGCATGCTCTTTATGGCAGAAGCTGTGTATAACGCATCTGGATTAGGTTTACCTATTGTAATGACTGTAGGTAATCGCTCAATCGGTGCTCCAATTAACATATGGAATGATCAGTCTGACTCTATGTCTATGCGTGACGCCGGCTGGATTCAGTTATTTGTCGAGGATAACCAGCAAGCAGTAGATATTCATATTCAAGCATTTAAAATTGCTGAAGCATTAAGCTTACCAGTAATGGTTTGTATGGATGGTTTCATTCTTACTCATGCTATTGAAGGCATTGATGTGCCCGACCAGAAACAAGTTGACAAATTCTTACCTTCATTTGTCCCTCGTCAAATTCTTGACCCTGAAAATCCGATATCTATTGGAGCTATGGTTGGACCAGAAGCTTTCACTGAGGTTCGTTATCTTGCCCACCAAAAGCAAAAAGAGGCGTTGAAACTAATTCCTAAAATTAATGAAGATTTTAAGCAAATCTTTGGCAGAGACTCTGGAGGTTTAATCTCTACATTTAATGTCGATGATGCTGACACTGTAATTGTTACTCTTGGCTCAGTGATTGGCACAATACAAGAGGCACTTGATGAACAAGATGAGAATATTGGAGCTTTAACGATACGCTCTTTTCGTCCATTCCCACTTGAGGCAATTCGTTCTGCACTAAAAAATGTGAAAAGAGTAGTTGTATTTGAAAAGTGCTTTGCTGTTGGTATTGGAGGTATAGTTGCAAATAATGTACGTATGGCGTTGAGCGGTGCAAATATTGAAGTCTATGAGGTAATTGGAGGGCTTGGAGGTCGACCAATAACACGCAAATCATTGCACAAACTATTTAAAGACGCAGTCAAAGATAATCTTGAAGTTGTGACCTTTTTGGATTTAAAAAAAGATGTCGTTGAGCGTGAACTTAAGCGTGAAAAAGAGTTAATTCAATCAGGATCTGTCGCTGAAAACGTGCTTCGAGATGGTGGCGTTGTAAGTGCTGCTAAAACTACTTAACGGGAGAAAAATAGTGTCACATCAACAAGTTAAATTTTATCAAACCGGAACATTAACTGTAGGTAACCGTCTTCTTGATGCAGAACAGCGAACAGTCCAAGCCACCATTGACCGCTCAAACTCTCTTGACTCAGGTCATCGAGCATGTCAAGGGTGTGGTGAGGCTTTGGGTGCACGTTATGCCATTGACACTGCAATGAGAGAGACGAATAACAAAGTAATTGCTGCAAATGCAACTGGGTGTCTTGAAGTGTTTACTACGCCATACCCGGAAACATCTTGGACATTGCCATGGATACACTCACTATTTGGCAATGCACCCGCTATTGGAACTGGAATAGCAGCAGCTATGAAAGTTAAAGGTCGGGAAGATATTCGAGTTATCGCGCAAGGCGGAGATGGGGGAACAACAGATATAGGCTTTGGCTGCCTTTCAGGTATGTTCGAACGTAACGATGACGTGCTGTATATTTGTTACGACAATCAAGGTTATATGAATACTGGTGTGCAACGTTCTTCAGCAACTCCAGGAGGGGCACGAACCGCAACCACGATGCCTGTAGGGCCTGAACCAGGAGCTGAGTTTGACAAAGGCAAAAACGTTCCTTTAATTGCTATGGCTCATGAAATACCATACGTCGCAACAGCAAGCATAGATAGACTTCATGATCTGGAAGCAAAGGTTAAAAAGGCGATGTCTTTCCGTGGAGCTAGATACATTCAAATTTTTGTCCCCTGTCCACTAGGTTGGGGTTCAGCTCCTGCTCAGACAGTTAATCTTGCGCGACTGGCAGTTGAATCCGGAATTTGGCCACTATTTGAAGGAGAGTACGGCGAAATTACATCAGTCACAAACATTCGAAAACAAGTTCCCGTAGAAGAGTATTTGAAACCTCAACGTCGTTTTGCTCATGTAGTAAAAAATCCTGAGCAATTAAGTGCTGTACAAGCAATTGCTGATCGCAATATTCGTAAATTTAGCCTACTTGAAGAGCAGGAGTAAAACCAATGAAAAACACCAAACCTTTTGCAATTACACTTGATGTTGGCAGTAGCCTACTAAATAAAACTGGCTCTTGGCGTACCGAGCGCCCTGTTTATGTGGACCGACTACCTCCTTGTAACGAAACCTGTCCAGCGGGCGAAAATATACAGGAATGGCTATACCATGCTGAGAGTGGCGAATACAAGAAGGCATGGGAAGAAATTATGAAAAACAACCCTTTTCCTGCTGTAATGGGGCGTGTCTGTTATCACAGTTGTGAGACAGCCTGTAATCGTGTTCACCTTGATGATGCCGTTGGAATTAATTCTGTAGAGCGTTTTCTTGGTGACCAAGCCTTAATCAATCAGTGGAAGGTTAATCCTGGAAAGACTACTGGTAAAAAAATAATGATTGTTGGTGCTGGCATGGCTGGTCTTGCTTGCGCTTACCACCTTAGACTATTGGGACATGAAGTTACTATCTTTGAGTCTTCATCTAAACCTGGAGGAATGGTTCGATACGGCATCCCTAAGTATCGTATGCCTAACGAAAAACTCAATGCAGAGATTTACCGTATAGAAGATATGGGTGTAAAAATTGAGCTCAACACTAAGATAGAAGATGTTGTTGCTACAAAAGAAAAATATGGTTTTGATGCTGTCTTTCTATCTATCGGAGCACAAAATGCCAAACTAATTGATATAAAGTCAGATGAATCTATACCGTCACTAAGCGCTATCGCTATTTTACGCGGAATAGAGGACGATATAGCTACAGGCTTACATGGTCATGTTGTAGTTTACGGAGGAGGTAACACAGCAGTTGACGTAGCAAGATCAGCTATACGTATGGGTGCTAAAAGTGTCAAGGTAGTTGTGCGTAAGAGTCAAGAACAAATGCCTGCTCACTATGAAGAAATAAATGAAGCACTCGACGAAGGGGTGGAAATCGTTCCCTTCCACAGCATTAGTGAGATTAAAAAGGGTCAGCTAATACTGGAAAAAAACTTTGTTTCTGATAGTAAGAGTACAAAACCTACTGGTCAGTTTGTGGCTATGGAAGCGAGCGTTGTGGTTCAAGCCTTAGGGCAAAACGTTGATGAATCATTGCTTGATAATTTGGATGAGCTAAAACTTGAAGATGGAGTATTAGGTGTTGATACACATTTGATGAGTGCTATTGAAGGAGTTTTTGCCGGAGGCGATATGATTCCATCAGAGCGCAATGTAACTGTGGCTATTGGTCATGGTAAAAAAGCAGCCCGAAGCATTAACCAGTGGCTACTTGGGAAGTTTAAAAAGCCGTCCGAAAAGCATGAAGTAGTGGATTATTCTATGATGAATACTTGGTACTATAGCGATGCACCTAGAACTATAAGACCAATGCTTGATGTGGTTAGGCGAACGTCTGGATTTGCAGAGGTTGTTGGTAATCTTGACGAGACAAACGCGGCTTTTGAAGCGCGACGTTGTATGTCTTGTGGAAATTGTTTTGAATGTGACAATTGCTACGGTGTATGTCCCGACAATGCGGTAATTAAATTGGGCGCTGGTAAACGCTTCGAATTTAAATATGACTACTGCAAGGGCTGTGCTATGTGTGCTACTGAATGCCCTTGCGGCTCGATAAAGATGGAACCTGAATTGATATAGGCTCGGTTCACTCTTGTCACATTTATTTATTACTCATATACCAATAAATAATGTTGCACTGCACAAATTAAATAGGTAAAATACAAATTTGAATAATTCAACAACTTTACAACAGGAAAAAATATGATGTCAGCTAACGATGATTGGAATAGTGATTGGCTTAAAACTCAGCAACATTTTTGGCAATCTTGGGCAAATATGGCAGGGAAATCTGGACCAAATGTGTCAACAATTGGGTCAAATCCTTTTTCCCCTGATTGGTCGCAGTCACTCGATCAGTGGTGGCGATTGGTTTCTCCTCAAACTTCAGACCCTGTGTCCGAGATGTTTCAAAGGGTTGTTGATACAGGAAAAAACTTTAACAAAATGGCTGAGCAAGGCTTTAGTTTTGGACAGAAACAACCCCAGGAAGACCTCGTTCAGAGCTGGCTTGAAAATATACAAAATGGATTTGAAAGTTGGATTAAGCAAATTTCTTCCAATAAAAATACTCTATTCTCCAACAATGACTCTTTAATCCCTGATTGGATGGGTCTTAATAAGGGAGCTCTAGAGATTTGGGACAGTTTGGCTAATAGTATTGGACTGGGGGGCGTTCCTGAAATTCCAGGTTTGGACAAAGGTAAGGTTGAATTGAGTAGATTACTCAAGAGTCCTGCTCTAGGGCAATGGAGAGAACACCAGCAACAGTTACAGACTATTGCACAGCTGATGATTGAGTTTCAGGAAGCTGACCAGATTTACAAATTAGCATTTGCTCAAATGGGTGTGCGCTCAATTGAAGCATTACGTCAGAGATTGACTGATGATACTAACAAAGGAATAAAAGTTTCTACCGTTCGTGAATTTTATGATTTATGGGTTGATGTAAACGAAGAGGTTTACAGTGAGTTTGCAATGACTGATGAGTACCAGGTAATTCATGGTGACTTTGTTAATAGTCTTATGGCTTTACGCAAAGAAACTAATGCTCTTACTGAAAAACTATATAAAGCGGTAAATTTACCCACTCGCTCTGAAATTAATACCATCAATAAACGTTTACAAGAACAACGCAGAGAAAACATTCAGCTAAGAAGCGAAATTAACAAACTTGCAAAACAAATCGCTAGCGAAACTAAAAAGACTCATGTCACGACTGCAACAGTCAATTCAACACTTAAGGAACATAAAGATTTATCAACAATTAAAGGTGTCGGCCCAAAATTAGTTGAAAAACTTCATACACAAGGCATAAAAACTTTGGAGCAAATTGCAAAAATGAAAACTGCAGAACTCGAAGCGTTAGATAAGCAGATTGGCGGTAAAGGTAGAGTTTTACGTGACCAATGGGCAACCCAAGCTAAACAGTTAATCAAACAATAGCAAGATAATAATAGAAACTTAACATAGGACAACTTGTCATGATAACAATAAACCCTGAAGAGATGCTAAATGAGGCCACGAATTTTAATAAAAAAATCACCGAAGGCTTTTCTAATCTTGCTGATGTAGGCGAGATAGGCTCAGGAGTAACCCCTCATGAAACCATCTATGAGGAGGACAAACTTAAACTCTATCATTACAAATCTGATTCTAGTGTGACAACAAACTCAGTTCCACTCTTGATTGTTTACGCATTAGTAAATCGGCCTTATATGGCAGATATTCAAGAAAATCGCTCAACAATCAAAGGTCTGATGGATAATGGCCAGGATGTATATTTAATTGACTGGGGTTATGCTGATGATGCAGATCAATACCTCACTATGGATGACTATATTAATGGTTATATAGATCGATGCGTAGATATTCTGCGCGAACGTCACAATGTAGAAAAGATAAATCTTCTTGGAATTTGTCAGGGTGGAACTTTTAGTTTATGTTACAGCTCAATGCATCCGGAGAAGGTTCGTAATCTTGTCACTATGGTCACCCCTGTTGACTTCCATACTCCGGACAATATGCTTAGCCACTGGGTTCAAAATATTGATATTGATCTTCTAGTTGACACTCAAGGAAATATTTCTGGTGATCTCCTTAATGGAACATTCCTTAGCATGAAGCCATACGAACTAATGGGGAAAAAATATCTTGGTGTGATTGACATATTGGATAACCCTGACGCTCTAAAAAATTTCATGCGAATGGAGCAGTGGATTTTTGACAGTCCTGATCAGGCCGCTGAAACCTTCAGGCAATTCATCAAAGACTTTTATCAGGACAACAAACTGATCAAAGGTGAGGTTGTTATTGGAAACAAAACTGTCGATCTGACAAACCTTACCATGCCAATACTTAACATCTATGGTGAGCTTGATCATCTTGTTCCACCTGCTGCCTCAACTGCACTGCAAGCTTACGTCGGGAGTGATGATTACAACGAGATTTCGTTTCCAGGTGGCCATATTGGAATTTATGTTAGCGGAAAAGCACAAAAAACAATTCCACCAGAAATTGGCTCATGGTTGAATTTACGATAGATTATGTTATTTAAATTACTATTTATTAAACTATTATTAATTAAACATTTAGGAGGACAGTAATAATGAATCAAGATATTGTTATAGTTGCAGCTACACGAACAGCTTTGGGTACTTTTGGAGGCTCGCTGTCTTCAATACCTGCACCTAAACTAGGGGCTGAAGTAATAAGCGCTTTACTAAAAGATACCGGCGTCAAAGGTGAACAAGTAGATGAAGTAATTTTAGGACAAGTACTGACTGCTGGTAGTGGTCAAAATCCTGCCCGCCAATCTGCATTGAGTGCAGGCCTACCTGAGACTACACCAGCAATGACCATCAATAAAGTATGTGGTAGTGGATTAAAGGCGGTTCAATTAGCTTTTCAAGCAATCGCCTGTGGAGATGCTGAAATTGTTATAGCTGGAGGACAAGAAAATATGAGCCTTTCAGGCCATGTTCTACCAAAGTCAAGAGATGGTAAAAAAATGGGACCATGGGAACTTGTAGACAGCATGGTGGTTGATGGACTATGGTGTGCTTTTAACAATTATCATATGGGAACAACTGCAGAAAATATAGCTGAAAAATACAATTATTCACGTGACGAACAAGACCAATTTGCTGCAAAATCACAGCAGAAAACAGAGTCAGCTCAAAAATCTGATTTTTTTAGTGACGAGATTACACCTGTTACTATTCCTCAACGAAGAGGGGACGATATAGTTTTTGATACCGACGAATTTCCAAGACATGGAACGACCGCAGAGTCTCTAGGTAAATTACGTCCAGCTTTTGCTAAAAATGGCACTGTTAGTGCTGGCAACGCATCAGGAATTAATGATGGTGCGGCAGCAGTTATGGTTATGAGTGCTGATAAAGCTAAAGAATTAGGCTTGAAACCTATGGCAAGAATTGCTGGATTCTCGAGTGCAGGAGTCGATCCAGCTATTATGGGAACAGGACCCATTCCTGCAACCACTAAATGCTTAAAAAAAGCTGGATGGAAAGTCTCTGACCTTGATCGCGTTGAAGCAAACGAGGCGTTTGCAGCACAAGCTATGTCAGTCAACGAGTCTCTCGGTCTAGATAGCTCTATAGTTAATATAACCGGAGGTGCTATTGCACTTGGCCACCCGATTGGAGCGTCAGGCGCCAGAGTACTTGTAACGTTGCTTCACGGAATGCAGCGTGACAAAGCTGACAAAGGTCTCGCTACTTTGTGTATTGGAGGTGGAATGGGTGTTGCAATGGCGGTAGAAAGGGTTTCCGAATAATATCAATATAAAAACTAAATAAATTAAATATACAGGAGAATATGTATGGGTAAGTTAGACAATAAAATTGCTTTGGTAACAGGAGGCACTGGAGGAATAGGAACAGCTATTTGTCAGCGTCTTGCTGATGATGGTGCACAAATTGTTACCACTTCATTAAACCAAGAAAAGGCTGTGATGTGGAAGGACAACCAAAACTTTGATTCAACAATCATTGCATGTGATGTTAGTAACTATGATGACTGTCAATCCTTAAAAGATAAAATAGAGAAAGACTTAGGTGTTGTTGACATAGTAGTTAATAATGCTGGAATTACTCGTGACGGTTCTTTCAGAAAAATGGATGCTGACAAATGGTCTCAGGTTATTACTACAAACCTTAACAGTGTTTTCAATGTTAGCCATCAATTTGTCAACGGAATGACTGAAAAAGGTTATGGACGTATTGTTAATATATCTTCAATCAACGGTCAAAAAGGCCAGTTTGGTCAAACTAACTACAGTGCTGCCAAAGCAGGAATTCATGGTTTTACAATGGCACTAGCTCAAGAGGTTGCTCGTAAAGGGGTAACCGTTAATACAGTCTCTCCAGGCTATATTGCAACTGAGATGGTAATGGCAGTTGCAGAGGAAATTCGTAATCAAATAATCGCGCAAATTCCAATTGGAAGACTTGGAGAGCCTAAGGAAATTGCTGCTCTTGTTGCATTCTTATGTTCAGATGAAGCTGGATTAATTACTGGAGCCAATCTAGCCGCCAATGGCGGGCAACATATGCACTAATATTTACTGCATATCGTTTGAAACACATGATATGAGAATAGTGATAAAATCTAAAACACAATTTCTTTTACTAGGAATTGTGTTTTTTTTACTTCATTAACCTTATTACTATGTCTAAAGAACGCTTAATTAAGAAATACCCCAATCGTCGCCTGTATGACACTAGTACCAGTTGTTACATTACACTGGACGAGGTAAGAAAACTGGTTGTTGATGGATCTCCATTTAAAGTTCTTGAGAAAAAATCCAACGAGGATATTACCAGAAATATTTTGCTACAAATAATCATGGATTATGAGTCTGGCGAAGGAGAACCTATGTTCAGCAGTGAACTACTAATTAACTTTATTCGTAATTACGGTGAGAGCTCCCAAGACAGTTTTAAAAGCTATTTAGAGCAAAGTATGGAATTTTTTACTCAACAACAAGACATCCTAAAGGAACATTTAACCAAACCAAAAATTGAAAATCCCGCAGAAGCGTGGATGGATATGGGTAAAAAACAGTTTGACCTTTGGCAACAGGCTCAAAAGCAATTCTTCACTAAGCCTGATAAATAAAAAAGGCGCCTATTTAGACGCCTCCTAAAAATAATCTTTACTTAGCTTTATTAGCAACCTTTTCAGCGTTTGCTTTAACTTCAGCAGCAACCTTTTCAGCGTTTACTTTAGCTTCTTCAAAAGCTTCTTCAGCTAGACCAGTTAGCTCGTCTTGCGCACCCTTAAGAATATCAGAAATCTCAGTAACACTTTTAGTAAGTGTCTCTGTGTAAGAATTAGCTAGATCAGACTGTGCTGATAGTAAATCGTTAACATCCTTAGAGTCAGTAAAAATTGCTGACTGCTTAACGCCAGCATCCGCAGCGTTCTGAACTATTTCAACCTGCTTTGCAGCAAGAGCTTCAAATGTGCGCAAGTTTAGTTCACCTACGTTTTTGAATGAAGCAACGCTTTTCTCAGCTATATCTTTAAATAATTTTATTGTATCATTTGCCATAATATTTTCCTCATCATTAGTAATAGTTATATATAAACAACATTTGTTGCAGTGCACCATTTGTTGCAGTGCACAATAATATAGTGTTTAAAACTAAATGTCAAGGATTTTTTATAATTTTTATTTAGACCAAACAAAAACTTCTTATAAATGTGATTTATCTAGCGTAGCCTGATAAATAGGCAAAAAAAAAGGCGCCTATTTAGGCGCCCTCTAAAATTAGTCTTTATTTAAGCGTAAGCTTTAGCATCAGCAACTACTTTTTCAGTATTTGCTTTAACTTTAGCCACTACTTTTTCAGCGTTTGCTTTAACTTCAGCAGCAACCTTTTCAGTGTTTGACTTAGCTTCAGCAATGTTTACTTCAGTAAAACTAACTAACTCGTCTTGCGCACCCTTAAGAATATCAGAAATCTCAGTAACACTTTTAGTAAGTGTCTCTGTGTAAGAATTAGCTAGATCAGACTGTGCTGATAGTAAATCGTTAACATCCTTAGAGTCAGTAAAAATTGCTGACTGCTTAACGCCAGCATCCGCAGCGTTCTGAACTATTTCAACCTGCTTTGCAGCAAGAGCTTCAAATGTGCGCAAGTTTAGTTCACCTACGTTTTTGAATGAAGCAACGCTTTTCTCAGCTATATCTTTAAATAATTTTATTGTATCATTTGCCATAATATTTTCCTCATCATTAGTAATAGTTATATATAAACAACATTTGTTGCAGTGCACCATTTGTTGCAGTGCACAATAATATAGTGTTTACAACTAAATGTCAAGTTTTTTTTAATAGAAATAATTAGATTGGTGTTTGTAACTGTGTATGTTGAAGAAGCAACTACTCAATTTATTAACCAACGACTGATTCTGCTGCTGGCAAGAACTGCAACAATACTGCTAAACCAACATAGACGACTAGAAACACAAATATCATAACACCTAAACAAGCTAATACCATTTTAGGAATGTTTTGTGTTTCCTGATTATTCATATTTTACAAGATCTCTAAATAAAAAAATCACACGAATTACAGCTACCATAAAGATACTGATACAAAATGCACACATGAATGTTGAATTAAATAATATTTCCATAACTCCCTCAATAAATAAAAATCAAGTTATTGTAAAAATCTTCGAAAGAAGCATTGGTGCCAATACTAATTGTGCGTAATAAAAAAGAGATAATAAACACCCAAATATAAACATATTGACACCAAAACTCATAGAACGACCTTTTTAAAGCAGAATGTTCTCATGGGGCATTCTCATAGGAGCTTAAGTCATTCGGGGTTATTATTACAAGATGATCAAATTAAAAACATGACCTATGTCAAGTTTTACAAAATTTATATCTACCTCGAATATCCTTATAAAATCAATCAAAATGAGGTAGGTAGAGGGCGCTTTTTTGTTGGTTTTTTGTAATTATTTATCGTCACTTTCTTCATCGAAAAGAATTCTGTTAGCAGCACCATCTAGGTCTTCATATTGGTTATTGTTGAGGGCCCAGAAAAATGCAATTAAACCAATCAAGCCGAGAGTCAATGCGATGGGAATAAGGTAAACCAACACATCCATTACAAACCCCTAATACGGTTTAATCGAAAGCTGTTCCCTATAACAACTAATGAAGAACTTGACATCGCGATGGCTGCTATTAGAGGAGTCACATAACCCATCACCGCTAAAGGTATAGCACAAATATTGTACAAAACTGCAATCGTAAAGTTTTGCTTAATAAGTTTATTTGCCTTCAGAGCGACTCTCCATGACTGATATACAGGCGCTAACTTCTCTCCTTGAAAGACTATATCGGCAGTGTTTTGTGTTATATCTATTGCTGATGATGGAGACATTGAGACACTAGCTGATGACAAAGAAGGGGCGTCATTTAGCCCATCTCCAACCATCAATATCTTTCTTCCTTTTTCTCTCATTGAATCTATATATTTACATTTATCGACAGGCGATAGAGAAGCAAAATAGGTTGAAATTCCAATGCTTTTTGCTACCTTATTTACTACTTGCTTTGTGTCGCCAGAAAGGAGCGCTATCACCAAGCCGGCATCTTGCATCTTTCCAACCACCTCTCTTGCATCTGACCTAAGAGAGTCAATGAAATTAAAACACACTTTTTCACCATCTATATTGAGCCATAATTCAAGCGACTCCGGATCATTAATCGAGTCTTCACCACACCATTGACGACTCCCAAGTTTCACCTCTTTGTCATCCAAAAATGCCTGGACGCCCATACCAGGAAATTCTTTCACTTTCTCTATACTAACTAATTCTTTTGAGTAAGCATTAGAGATGGCCTTGGACAATGGGTGTTTACTGTTTACAGCAAGTGAAGCTGCAATCTGAAGTTGTCTATAATTGTATTGACCATCTAGTAGTGTAGGAAGTCCTGTAGTCAATGTACCGGTCTTGTCTAAAACTACAATATCAATTCCCGCAAGCCTCTCTAGTGCATCTCCAGACTTTAACAGGATACCGTTCTTAAAAAGTTTGCCTCGTGCAAGCACTTGTGTGACCGGGACTGCCAGACCAAGCGCACAAGGGCAAGTAATTATTAACACAGTAATAGCATTCAGTAGCGCTAACTGCCATGCTAATCCTAACAGCCACCAGCCCAAAAAAGTCATTAACCCCATAAAATGAACGATTGGTGTATAAAGCTGTGCAGCTTTATCAGCAATCCTGACAAAGTATGCCTGTGACTTTTCTGATTGCTCCATCAACTTTACTATATCTCCTAAGAGACTGGTATCGCTGGAATTCGATGCAATTATACGAATTGGAGCTGAAATATTAACCGTCCCGGCAAACACCTTGTCTTCCTCTTTGACGCTCTTGGGTATCGTTTCTCCTGTAATCAAACTAACATCAAGTTCAGAAATACCCCATGAAACTTTGCCGTCTACAGGAACATTTTCACCAGCAGATACTAGTATTGTCATGCCTTCTTTTAGCTCATGTATTGGCACAACCCTCTGTTTGCCATCCTTGAGGACTGTGGCGGTACCCTGTAGCTTTGAAAGTAATTCTTGTGCAGACTCCTTTGCCTTGCCTTTTGCTCGCACATCAAGATAACGCCCAATCAGAAGAAAGAAAAGCAGCATAACTGCAGAATCAAAATAGATATGCTCACCATGATTTAGTGTCTCAGAAACACTCATCGCGCTTGCTAGAATTATTGCCAGAGAAATAGGCACATCCATATTGGTATGCCTTTTTTTCAAAATTGATATAGCTGAATAAAAGAACGGTCTACCTGCATACATGATAGCTGGTAGCGCAATAACGATAGACACCCAATGTAAAAAGTCTTGCGTCGCGTTGCCCATTAATTTTGACTCTTCAGACCAAAGCCCTATAGAGATCATCATCAAATTTCCCATTGCAAATCCTGCAACGGCAAGGCAGCGTAAAAGGTATTTTTCTTGGTCGTTTGAATGATCCTTTTTAGAGCCACCAAAAGGGACCAAATCGTAGCCAAGATTTATGACAGCATTGGCCAAAATATCTCCATATTCCTTGGCGCCTTTCCATGAATATGTCAGTCTATCTGTTGACATATTGACTCTTGCGGTTAATACCCCTTCATGCTCGTAGAGCCCTCTTTCGACCCTTTGTACGCAAGCAGCGCAATGAATATTTTTTATCGATAGTGTCAGGCTATAGTGGCCCGCAGAGTCTTGCACAGCAAATACAGAGAAAAAAGGTTTCTGTTCCGGTGCCGCGCTTTTAGCCTCCTTAATATTTCCATAGGCCTCCTCACAGCCCGAACAACAGAATCTTTGTTCGGTCGATACAGGTGTATTGCAGTACAAACACCTTGCTAATTCACTATGATGCGCTTGCTTTGTTGGTATTTCTGTTGATTCCATTCTGCTACCACTCTTATATCCCACTGCCCTTTTAAGGGAAAATTCACCGCATTATTCTCATAACTCCCTTTAGCATTATGATAAAGCAATACTTCAAAATCCAACCCTGATTTTGTAGAACGAGAAATATGAGCAACCACTTTAGCAGTTTCAATAGGCTGACCCTGTTTATCGTTAAGCTGAAAGATTAGTGACGACTTAATAAAATCTATATTTCCATTCCATCCGACTATCTCTTGTTGATTGTATGCATCTATATACTGATTATAATTTAATCCTTTTTGATAAGCATTTTCAGTAATAACACCGCTATGAGTTGTTGTAGCAAGGTAAACAAAGATGCCGTCCATTATTGCTATAAACACAAAAAAAGCGACAAAATATAGCGGAATTATTCTATCTCTTTTTGACATATCACTATACATTATTCTGTCCCGCTCACAAATATACTATCCTTCTGTTTTTTGATTTTGGTTTTGACATCTTCAACATAAAAAGTGAAATTTTGGCGCAACTTTTTTTGTCTATAAGATGTCAAAAATACACGAAAATGGCCGACACTATCAGCAAATACCTTTAAATTGTCGGTTCTCATAATTCCAGCACCCGCAACCCGTACTTCTACTTTATCTAGCCCAGAAACACTAAGCGTATAACTCTTATCTTCATGGGTCTTGTTGAGAATTTTAATATCGTAGCCGTTACGAATTTTGTGGGCAGTAAGCTGCACAAACATTGGATTGCGGTCGTGCAACACGTGGAGCTCAATTGGGGAACGAGAGGCCAGCCCGTACAACATAATGGTGGTAGCTATAAGAAGAATAGATATGTAGTAAGTTGTTCTTTTTCGTAATATATGGACACTTTCTTCTATATGTTTTTCACGTAATTTGTGCTTTAGCTCGGTATCATAGCGGACCAATCCATGGGGCAAACTTAGCTTGTCCATTACATTATTACATGCGTCGATACACATCCCGCAAGCGATACATTCCATCTGCAGGCCGTTTCTAATATCAATCCCGGCTGGGCATACATGGACACAAATTTTACAATCTACACAATGTCCTCTACCTTCCCAACTTGCCCCTTTTTTGTAGGCGCTTCTTGGTTCGCCACGAAACTCGTCATAACATATAATCAACGATTCCTCATCGAACATTGCTGACTGAAAACGGGCATAAGGACACATATAATTACAGACCTGTTCGCGGCCAAAACCAGCCAACAAATAGGTACTGCCGGTGAGCGCTACAATCCAGCCAGTGACTGACCATGGAACATCGAAGTTGAGTATCTGAGACATCAGAGTAGGTGCGTCATTATAATAAAAAACCCATGCGCCCCCAGTAATTAGTCCGATAAAAATCCAGGTTAGATGGGTAGCCAACTTACGCCAAAATTTATTAAAGCTAAAACTCGACTGGTCGAGCTGCATTCTTTTTTGACGGTCGCCCTGAAAGATTCTCTCAACCCAAACGAACAAATCAGTCCAGACCGTCTGGGGACATATATAGCCACACCAGGCTCGGCCAAAAAGACTAGTAACTAAAAAAAGACCTACCGCAGCAATAATTAAAAGGCCTGTAATATAGTAAACCTCTTGGGGCCATATTTCGATAAAGAAAAAGTAGCCCCTACTGTTAGGGATGTCTAGCAGTATTGCTTGGTCTGGTGCATTTAAACCACGATCCCACCTAATCCAGGGAGCAAAATAATAAATCCCCAAAGTGATGAACATTATCAACCATTTTATTTTGCGGTATTTACCCCAGACTCGTTTTGGATAAATTTTTTGCTGCTTCTCAAAAAGCTTGATTTTATTATCGCTATGCAAACTTACTCACCGCCACCCAGAGAGTGCACGTAAACAGCGAGCTGCCTTATTGTTGCGTCATCCAAACGACCTTCCCAAGCTGGCATAACGCCATGTTGCGGGTTCTCAATTTGGCTCACTATCCCTGGATTGCTGTCCTCAACATGCAACCAAATGCTATCGGAAACATTGGCAGCGCCTAGACTTGTGTTGCCAATTCCATCCTTGCCATGGCAATACAAACACATCTGTTCGTAGCTTGTTTTTCCTTCCGCTGTATAGCGATACCCCTTCGATAAGCTCAGTATATATGCAGCAATTTTTTTCATTGTCTCTTCTTCAAGTATACCTTTAAATGCGGGCATTGTAGAGCTTCGAGTGTTTGGGTTGTCTGCACGAATACCATGCTTTATCGTTAGATAAATGTTGTCTATCGAGCCTCCCCACAGCCAATCGTCATCGTTCAAATTAGGATACCCTTTAGCACCACCGGCGCCACTTCCATGGCATCCCGCACAATTTTCCTTGAAAGCTGATTTTCCTCCTGCTACTGCAAACGCGTAGAGCTGTTGATTATTCAAAATATCCTCGAATGAGGTTTTTTGAAATTGCGCTAGGTTTTCTGCACGTCGAGAAAATATTTCATTTTGGCTCTCTTCTAGCTGCTTGTACTGATTCCACTCGATGCTGCCTTTGGTGCCTCCACGAAAACCATCTCCTGAAAGTGTTGGCCATGCAGGGTAGACATACCAATAACCGATAGCCCAAATAATTGTCACCAGAAATAGCCACACCCACCATCGCGGCGAAGGGTTGTTCAATTCTTTAATGCCGTCCCATTCATGGCCTGTTGTTTCTATACCGGTGTGTTCATCAATGTTTTTATTGTTATCGTTTGGGACCATCAGAATCCTCCACAATAGGTATATATTTATATGACTCTATGGTTTTCTTTTGGCTCGGCCGAAAAGCCCAAAACACAACCACAACGAAAACACTAACAAAGAATAACAGCCCAATTAGTCCAGCATTTGCATGTGTTAAATCAATCATTCTAAGCTCGCATCTTTTGTTAAAACATCTGGATCATAATCCTTGAGTTCGGCCATAGTTCCAAGAACTTGAAGATAAGCAATAATTGCATCTAATTCAGATACAACGCCTTCTTTGCCATCAAAGTCTCGAATATTTGTGTTATTGCCATAACGCTCCATTAAGCCGGCTTCGCTGTCGCTATTTCCTTCATGGGCTTGGGCCATAGCATCGCTATAGGCATTTTCAATCATTGCATCTGTATACGGAACACCTACAACTTTAAGGGCTGTCATATGCGCCGCGATATCATCAAGCTTGGCATCTCTTTTTGCCATAGTGCTATAGCGCGGCATAATCGACTCGGGAACATACTCTTGTGGGTCAATCATGTGACCAACATGCCAGCTGTCCGAATATTTGCCGCCAACACGAGCTAGGTCGGGGCCTGTTCTCTTTGAGCCCCATTGAAAGGGATGGTCATACATACTTTCTGCCGCCAAGGAGTAGTGCCCATAACGCTCTACCTCATCTCTTAGTGGCCTGATTTGCTGGCTATGACAACCGTAACAACCTTCTCTAATATAAATATCCTGGCCTGCTAACTCCAACGGCGTATACGGTCTAATCCCCTTTACTGGCTCAATTGTTGTTTCCAATCGGAAAAGCGGTACAATCTCAACCAGCCCACCTATAGAAATAGCAATAACAGTAAAAATCAACAACAAGATTGAGTTTTTTTCAAGTTTTTTATGATTTAACACGTCATTTGCTCCATTGCTTATTCAACTTGTGTGCTTTCTTTATCAACCATAATAGTCTTCCAGATGTTGTAGACCATAATAAGAGCACCACCTAGGAATAAAACACCTCCAAGCGCGCGGATAATATAGAAAGGATGCATAGCCATTACGGTTTCTACGAATGAATACTCCAAAAAACCTAGACTGTCATAACTCCGCCACATCAACCCTTGCATAACTCCAGCAATCCACATCGCTGAAATATAAAAAACGATTCCAATTGTGGCAATCCACAAATGCATATTTACTAGTTTTAATGAATATAATTCTTTCTTTTTCCAGAGCACAGGAACTAGATGATAGATAGCACCAAAACTAATAAAGGCAACCCAACCTAAGGCTCCAGAGTGAACATGTCCAATCGTCCACTCAGTGTAATGACTCAGAGCATTTACCTCTTTGATTGCCATTATAGGTCCCTCAAAAGTACTCATACCATAAAAGGCTAGAGAGATAATCATGAACTTTAGAACTGGATCTTCGCGCAGTTTATGCCATGCTCCTGAGAGTGTCATTAGACCATTAATCATTCCACCCCAACTTGGCATCCACAATATAATCGAAAAAGTCATCCCCAGAGTTTGGGCCCAATCAGGGAGCGCTGTATAGTGTAGATGGTGTGGCCCTGCCCAAATATAAATAAAAATTAATGACCAGAAATGTATGATCGAGAGTCGATATGAATAAACTGGTCGGTTAGCACGCTTTGGCACAAAATAATACATAATCCCCAAGAATCCTGCAGTGAGAAAAAATCCTACCGCATTATGGCCATACCACCACTGAATCAAAGCATTTTGTACACCTCCCCATAGCGGGTAGCTTTTTAGACTTGTTAACGATACCGGAACCGAAATGCCATTCACTATATGAAGAACTGCCACGGTCACAATAAAAGCCAAAAAGAACCAATTTGCAACATAGATATGAGGCTCTTTTCTCTTTGACAGTGTCATCAAAAAAACAACAAGATAAACAACCCAAACAATGGCCAACCATAAATCGGCATACCACTCTGGCTCTGCGTACTCTTTACCCTGTGTTACGCCAAACACGTAACCAAGTGCAGCCATTACAATAAATGCTTGATACCCCCAAAATGTAAAGTTGGCAAGACCATCTCCCCATAACCTTGTTGTACATGTTCTCTGGACAACAAAATAGCTTGTAGCAAAAAGGACGTTTCCTCCAAAAGCAAATATTACTGCTGAAGTATGTAGTGGCCTTAGCCTTCCAAATGTAAGATAAGGCTCAAAGTTTAACCCTGGAAAAGCCATCTGAAGGGCAATATAAAGACCAGCAAGAAATCCTACAATTGCCCAAAAGACTGCTGCAATAGTAAATTTTTTTACAATTTCATCATTGTATTGAGGTATTTCCAATGACTTTATCATTTCGCTCCTCCATACGGGAATAGTTTATGTGCATTTTACCAAATAATTTTGTGCAGTGCAACATTTATAATATTTAATAAAAAATCTAGTCCAAAGCTCAACTATGAAAAGTATCACAAATAATTGAAAAATATTTCCATAATTCCCTCACTAAATAAAAATCAAGTTATTGTAAAAATCTTCGAAAGGAGTATTGGTGCCAATACTAATTGTGCGTAAAAAAAAGAGATAATAAACACCCAAATATAAATGTATTGACACCAAAACTCATAGAACAACCTTCATTTAGCAGAATGTTCTCATGTGCATTCACTTAGGAGCTAAAGTCATTCGGGGTTATTATGACAAGATGAACAAATTAAAAACATGACCTATGTCAAGTTTGACTTAATTTTTATGAAAAAATATTCGGAAGCCATTTATCACTTCAATAAGACAAAAGAAAAATAATTATTAGAATAATAATCTGAAAAACAAAACATTAAGGGGGGTGTTTTTTTGTTAGTTTATGAGATAATTGCTCATTATGAACTTAAGTAATATTGACTCTAAAAATCATATTAATTTCTTATCAGGATTGTCACTCTTTGAGAACATTCAGGCAGTAGAAATTGAATCGATGCTGCCACAACTAAAAATAAAAAAATACCAAAAAGGAGAGATATTTTCTTTTGACATAAATAATCGTCCTCGTCTTTATCTCACTTTTATTGGACAATTTAAGCTGACAAAAATAAATGAGCGAGGCGATGAAATGATTTTGAGAGTTGTCAATGCTGGCGAAGTTATTTCTCCAATGCATTTTTCACACTACTACGATGTTTCAGCAGAGTTTATTAAAGATACCACTCTCCTCTACTTCTCAGAGAGCACAGTTAACTCTTTTGTTAAGAAAAGCCCTCAGTTCGCTAAAAACATCATCAATATGCTTGCAGAAAGTATTCAAGCTCTAATGGTAACTGCTGAAGTATGGCGTTTAAAAAATACCAAAGAAAGACTTGGATGGTTTTTAGCATCAGTAAACAATAACAATCTAGGAAAACTGCCGATAGCTAAATCAATTCTTGCCTCATACTTAGGAATGACGCCTGAGTCACTTTCAAGAGCATTAAAAAAACTCAGCGATGAAGGCATTGAGTTAGAAAATAATACCATTGTTCAAAAAACAGGATATGAGCTTTGTTCATATTGTGATAAAGTTATAGGGTCTGACTGCAATGTATTTGGATCTCATGACTGCCCTCTTTTTAACTCTTGAATGGTTGACTTGACTTAAATCAAAGATAAATATTCTGTTCATGAAGAAAATAGCCTCTAACTTTATGGTTACAAGCTATTATGTTTATCAGATCAAAAAAAGGGCAAGCTAATTCTGTACTAGCACTCAACACCTTTGCTTTTACTGCATGTTTTGCTGTATGGGTAATGTTCTCAATTATTGGCATCCCAATAAAGGAACTTCTTAATTTATCTGAAACTCAATTTGGTTTATTAGTAGCAACTCCAATCTTATCAGGGTCAATCATTCGCCTTCCGGTGGGAATGCTCACTGACAAGCTTGGAGGACGAGTAGTTTATTTTTCTTTGATGCTTTCAATAATTGCTCCATTGTGGTTTATTGGCAATGCAACAACATATTGGCAATTTTTATTACTTGGTCTTTTTGTTGGCGTTGCGGGATCTTCTTTTTCTGTTGGCATTGCTTACACATCCAAATGGTTTGAGCCTCAAAGGCAAGGTTTTGCTATGGGTATTTTTGGTGCGGGCAATGCCGGCGCAGCAGTAACTAAATTTGTAGCACCATCATTAGTTATTGCCTATGGCTGGCAAATGGTGCCAAAGGTCTATGCTATTTCAATGGTTATCGTTTTGATTCTTTACTGGATGTTTACTTATGAAGATCCAAGTCACAAAGTTTCATCAAACGTAACAATTAAGGATCAGCTGGCCATATTACAAGACCAAAAAATATGGAAATATATGCAGTATTACTCTTTGGTTTTTGGAGGCTTTGTTGCTCTGTCCTTATGGATGACAAAATATTACATAAATGAATATGGATTTGAGCTTACCACTGCAGCTCTTATGGCATCAATATTTGTTTTACCTTCGGGAGTTATTCGTGCACTCGGAGGGTGGTTTTCTGATAAATATGGCGCATATAAAGTCACCTGGTGGGTTATGTGGGTTTCAGTTGTGTGCTTATTTTTCATGTCTTACCCTCAAACTGCTTTGATAGTTCAAACAACCAATGGAGAGGCTATGTTTGATATTAGTCTCAATATTTGGGTTTTTACTGCACTTCTCTTTGTACTTGGCATTGCCTGGGGCTTTGGTAAGGCCTCTGTATTTAAATTTTTGTCTGATGAGTACCCAGAGAACATAGGCGTTGCTTCAGGAATTGTTGGTCTTGCAGGCGGTCTAGGTGGTTTCTTATTGCCAATTATGTTTGGCGTTCTAATTGACTTTACTCACATAAATTCAGTCATATTTATGCTTCTATACGGTGCCGCTGGTGTTTCACTGATTTTGATGCATTTCACCTTTAGCAAGGAAGAGAACGAGAGAAAAATACATGAGGCTAACGAGACTGTACTTGAAGAATATAAAAACACTCATGGAGAGGAAGCACTATTGTCTGTCCGTGCAATATTAGAACAAGCTGATTTAATCGAAGAGCTAAATCAAAGATATAACGACTATAAAGAAAAACATAAAAAACCATAACTTAACAATACTGAGGAATGAATGATGGCGGAGAACTTAATCGGCTGGGATCCAGATAACGAATCAAAATGGAAGAATAAGGAAGAGGTAATAGCCAGAAGAAATCTTTGGATCTCAATTCCAAGTTTATTGTGCGGCTTTGCAATATGGTCTATGTGGAGCATTATAACCGTTCAGATGTTAAATACTGGATACGGTGGGTTTAATCAGTCACAACTTTTTACATTGACTGCAATTGCCGGTCTTTCAGGTGCAACGTTAAGAATTCCTTCAACCTTTTTTATCCGTTTGGCAGGTGGCAAAAATAGCATCTTTATAACTACATTGCTTCTCATATTGCCGGCAGCAGGAGTTGGAATCGCCCTCTCAAACCCGAATACACCATTTTGGCATTTTCAAATTCTCGCCTTACTTTCAGGAATTGGAGGAGGTAATTTTGCGTCATCTATGTCAAATATCTCATTCTTCTTTCCTAACAAAATACAAGGATATGGTTTGGGTATGAATGCAGGCCTAGGAAACTTTGGTGTAACTGCTACACAAATTCTTATCCCTCTTGCGATGACATTTGCGATAGCATCATTTGATCCTCAAACACTTCAGATTGCCTCAGGAACACTAATCGGGAAAATTCCTTCCGGCACTCAAACATACTTACAAAATTCTGGTTATCTCTGGCTAATTATATTAATTCCAGTTGTTATTTCATCCTGGATTGGCATGAACAATATTGTTGATGACCATGTCTCGCCCAATATCGGTTCACTATCTAGTGCTATTTTTAAAATCATTGTGATGTTGACTATTGGTCTAATAACTGCTTCATTTGGATTGTGGCTGCTGCTTCCAAAAGTAGCAAATGGCTCCGGATGGTTAATTAATAAATGGGTAGTGCTGCCTATCGTTATTGCACTTACAGTTGGATGTCTTAAGTTGTTACCTCTAGGCTCAGACTACAAAAAGAATATCTCACGTCAATATCAAATTTTCGAAAACAAGCATACATGGGCAATGACAATTATCTACACAATGACGTTTGGGTCATTTATTGGTTACTCTGCTGCATTAGCATTGTCAATTAAAGTTATCTTTGGTTTTCAACACCTCGTAATCGATGGTGTTATGACACACAATATGGTTAATCCAAATGCTCCATCAGCACTTTCTTATGCTTGGATGGGTGCTTTTGTTGGTGCGCTTATTAGACCTATTGGAGGCACCATAGCAGACAAAATAGGTGGTGCAAAAGTTACTCAGATTATCTCAGCTATCATGGTGGCTTCAGCGCTTGGAGTGGCGTATTTTATGAAGCAAGCTTATGTGTCAGCAAATCCAGAGGTTTACTTTTTTCCATTCTTGGCTTTGTTTGTTGTTCTATTTGCAGCAACTGGCGTAGGCAATGGTTCAACATTTAGGACAATTTCACAGGTATTTAATAAAGAACAGAGGGGTCCAGTATTAGGCTGGACTTCTGCAGTAGCAGCGTATGGAGCATTTATCATACCCAAAGTTTTTGGGGAGCAAATAAAAGCTACAACACCTGAAAACGCACTCTATGGTTTTGCGACATTCTATCTAATCTGCATGGTAATCAATTGGTGGTTTTATCTGCGCAAAAAAGCGGAATTTCAAAACCCATAACAAATACTAACTCAAAACAATCATAACGGAGAAATAAATGAGCCATTTCTTAGATCGACTTAAGTACTTCAATCGCATTGAATCAACTTTTTCAAAGGGTCACGGCATTGTTACCAAAGAAAACAGAGAGTGGGAAGATGTATATAGAAATCGTTGGCGTCATGACAAAGTTGTAAGGTCAACGCATGGCGTAAATTGTACTGGCGGGTGTTCGTGGCAAATATTTGTTAAAAACGGCCTTGTTTCCTATGAAATGCAACAAACAGACTACCCTAGAACACGTGAAGACTTACCCAATCATGAGCCGAGAGGTTGTCAGAGAGGTGCTTCTTTTTCATGGTACCTATATAGCCCACATCGAATTAAATACCCATTAATTCGTAGCCGACTACTTGAGCTCTATCGAACAGAACGAAGTAAAGGGAAGAATCCTGTCTCAGCATGGGAATCTATCCAAACTAATAAACAAAAACGTGATCAATATGTTAGTGTGCGTGGCCTTGGAGGTTTTGTCCGCTCGAACTGGGATGAAGTAGTGGAAATAATCGCTGCTGCAAATATCTATACAATAAAAAAATGGGGGCCTGATAGAATCTATGGCTTCAGTCCAATTCCAGCAATGTCGATGGTTTCATATGCAGCTGGCTCAAGATATTTATCATTAATAGGTGCAGGGGTTGGCTCTTTCTATGACTGGTATTGTGACCTTCCTCCATCATCTCCTCAAGTATGGGGAGAACAAACGGATGTTCCAGAGTCAGCAGACTGGTTCAACTCGAAGTACATTATTATCTGTGGAGCAAACTTGCCCATGACAAGGACTCCAGACGCACACTTTGCAGTTGAAGCACGCTATAACGGAACAAAAATTGTATCAATGGCTCCAGATTATGCAGAGTATGTTAAGTTTGCTGATCTATGGATGCCAGTTAAGCAAGGCACAGATGCAGCAGCATTTATGGCAATGGGTCATGTAGCCCTCAGAGAGTTTCATGTTGATAATCAAGACCCTTACTTTGTAGAATACGCTCGCAGTTTTACTGATTTTCCTATGCAAGTAATTTTAGAAAATGTAGAAGGGAAGATTGTGACGGGAAGATTTCTGCGTGCATCAGATTTTGACAAAAACCTCGGAGAACAGAACAACCCTGAGTGGAAAACAATAGTTTATGATTCTCTATCTAAATCATTTGTTGCGCCAAACGGTTCAGTTGGTTTTCGCTGGGGAGAAGAGGGAAAATGGAATATTCTAGAAGAGTCTGCAGGCAATAATATTGAAGCAGAACTCAGCTGTATCAATTCAAATGATTGTGTTGTTGATGTGACATTTCCTCACTTTAATCCAAGCGAGGGGGATTCATTGGTTCGAAAAATTCCTGCACGTAATCTTAAGCTTGCATCTGGCAAAGAAGTGATGGTTACCTCAGTCTGTGATCTTCAAATCGCTCAGTATGGTATTGACCGTGGATTGGGCGATAACTTAGCCACATCTTACGATGATGAAAGTATTCCATATACACCCGCATGGGCTGCAAAAATTACAGGAGTACCCGCACAAGACTTAGAAGTAACTGGACGTGAATTTGCTGAAAATGCTTCTAAAACTTGTGGCAAATCAATGGTAATACTGGGTGCCGCTATTACGCACTGGTACCACTCTGATATGCACTACCGTGGAATAATGAACCTACTTCACATTTGTGGCTGCGTAGGACAATCTGGAGGAGGATGGGCGCATTATGTAGGACAAGAAAAGCTCCGCCCACAAGCTGGATGGGGACCAATTGCCTTTGGTTTAGACTGGAATCGCCCACCACGCCATATGGCTTCAACCACCTACTGGTATTTTCATACTGATCAGTGGCGTTATGAACGCGTTGAGGCTGATGACTTATTGGCTTCAACTGCCAAAGCTAAATACAAGGGGTATCAACTAGCAGATTACAATGTTGCTGCTCAGCGTATGGGATGGACTCCGTCAATTCCGCACTTTAATCAAAACCCATTAAAACTTGCCAAAGAAGCCGAAGAGGCTGGGGCGAAAGACGAAGAGGCTGTTTCCAAATATGTGGCAGAAAAACTTCAAAATGGAGATCTAAACTTTGCCTATGAAGATATCGATGCAGAAGAAAACTTTCCAAGGAATTTATTTGTTTGGCGCTCTAATTTAATTGGCAGTTCTTCAAAAGGCCATGAATATTTTCTTAAACACTTACTGGGCACCCAAAATGGAGTTCTTAGTGATGGAACTGAAGGAGAGTCATGCAAGGAAATTAAATGGCATAAAGAAGCTCCTACAGGCAAGTTAGACCTTATGGTTGATATTAATTTTCGCCTTAATTCTACAGGAGCCAACTCAGATATTGTCCTACCAACGGCAACATGGTATGAGAAGGCTGACCTAAATACTACCGATATGCATCCATTTATCCATCCTCTAGGTAAGGCTGTTGATCCCGCATGGGAGTCTCGCTCCGACTGGGATATTTTTAAGAGTATCGCTAAAAAATTCTCCGAACTATCAGAAGGAACTTTGGGCGTACAAAAGGATGTTGTTTCATTGCCAATGCAGCATGACACAGCTATGTCACTTGCGCAACCATTTGGAGAAGTGAAAGACTGGAAAAAAGGAGATTGTGAAGTAATTCCTGGAAAAACTGCTCCAATATTTAAGGTTGTTGAGAGAGATTTTCCTAATACTTATGCTAAGTTTATTGCGCTCGGTCCACTTATGAAAAAATTTGGCAACAACATCAAAGGAATTGACTGGAATACAGATAAAGAAGTTGATGAAATTGCCTCGTACAACGGCGTAATTAAAGAAGATGGCATCTCCAAAGGAATGCCTTCACTGGCTGAAGATATTCATGTTTGTGATGCCATTATGCGTATGGCTCCTGAAACAAATGGAGAGGTAGCGCATAAGTCATGGTCTAGTCAATCTGTAAAAACAGGAATTGATCATTCGCACTTATATAAAGGTCGCCAGGAAGACAAAATCACCTATATAGATATTGTTGCTCAGCCTCGTAAAATTATTACTTCCCCAACTTGGTCAGGCATTGAGTCCGAAGAAGTTAGTTATAACGCTTGCTATACCAACCTTCATGAAAAAATTCCGCTAAGAACCTTAACTGGTCGTGCACAATTCTATCAAGACCATGAATGGATGCTAGACTTTGGCGAAGGCCTATGTGCCTATAAGCCAGCAATTGACATGAAAGCGGTTAACTCGGTTCCAGAAAACATTAAGAGCAAACCGCACTTAATTCTTAACTGGATTACACCGCATTCAAAATGGGGAATTCACTCTACATATCAAGACAACTTAAGAATGCTTACACTGTTCCGAGGCGGTCCATATTTTTGGATTTCAGAAGAAGATGCTAAGTCAATTGGTCTAATAGACAATGACTGGGTAGAGGCAGTTAATGCTAATGGAGCAACCGTTGCTAGAGTAGTTGTCTCGCAAAGGGTTCCAAATGGAATGGCCATGATGTATCACGCTCAGGAAAAAAATATAAATGTGCCAGGTTCACCGTCTACAGGAAAGCGAGGAGGTATATTGAATTCCGTTACTAAGACCGTACTAAAGCCTACGCATATGATTGGTGGGTACGCGCAACTATCTTACGCTTTTAATTATTATGGACCTATAGGCTCTAACCGTGATGAACGGGTTGTGGTGCACAAAATCGACCAAGATGTGGACTGGCTTGAAAGGAGCCTAACCCCTGAAAAAGAGACGCAAAAAAACCCTCTAGGCATTAATAACTAAATTAGGAGAAAGAATGAAAATTCGAGCACAAATTTCAATGGTTCTGAACTTAGACAAGTGTATTGGTTGTCATACTTGTTCTGTAACCTGTAAAAATATTTGGACTAGTCGCAAGGGAGTTGAATATGCCTGGTTCAATAACGTAGAGTCAAAGCCTGGAATTGGATTCCCGAAGAACTGGGAAGATCAAGAAAAATGGAAAGGAGGCTGGAAAATTAACAATAATAAACTTGAGCTTAAAGCGGGAGGAAGAGCTAAAAAGCTAATAAATCTTTTTGCCAATCCAGACATGCCTCAGATTGATGATTATTATGAACCTTTTGATTATAAATATCAAAAGCTTCAATCCTCCCCTTTAGTTGAGGCAACGCCTACAGCTAGACCAGTATCTCAAATTACTGGAAAGGACATAGAAAAAATTGAGTGGGGGCCAAATTGGGAAGATGACTTGGCAGGTGAGTTTAAAAACCGTTCGCAAGATGTCAACTTTAATAATATTGACAAACAAATGTATAAGGATTTTGAAAACACATTTCATATGTACCTTCCTCGTCTATGTAACCACTGTTTAAATCCGTCATGTATTGCATCATGCCCATCTGGCTCGATCTATAAACGAGAAGAGGATGGAATTGTATTAGTTGATCAAGATAAATGCCGTGGCTGGAGGATGTGTGTGTCTGGCTGCCCCTACAAAAAAATCTACTACAATTGGGAGTCTGGCAAATCTGAAAAATGCATTGGATGCTATCCAAGAATTGAATCAGGAATGCCTATGGCATGTGCAGAATCATGTGTAGGACGTATTAGATATGTTGGAGTTATGCTTTATGATGCTGACAAAATAAGCGAAGCTGCTGCAACCCAAAATAAGGAAGATCTTTATGAAGAGCATTTAAAAATATTTTTAGACCCTAATGATCCAGAGGTAGTTAAGCAGGCCTTAAAAGACAACGTTCCTCAATCATGGATTGATGCGGCTAAAAAGTCTCCCGTATATAAAATGGCTAAAGAGTGGAAAATCGCATTCCCCATCCATCCTGAATATCGAACACTTCCAATGATGTGGTATGTTCCTCCGTTGTCTCCAGTTCAAAGCCAAGTTGACAAGGGAAATCTGGAGACAGAAAAAAATGGCGTTATACCTACAGCCAAATCTTTACGAATGCCTGCACAATATCTTGCGAATATGTTTACAGCTGGTGATGAAAAACCAATCCTAAACTCCATTACTAAGCTGCTCGCAATGCGGGTACATCAGCGAAATAAAGCTATAAATGGAGAAGGCGATGAAGGCGCCTTAAGTGCATCAGGACTTAGCACTGAACAAGCTGAAGAAATGTATCGCTATCTTGGAATAGCTAACTATGAGGATCGTTTTGTAATTCCAACATCGCATGAAGAAATTCGAAACGAAGACCCTTATGGGTTTCAAGGTATAAATGGATTTAGCGGGGGCAATTCAAGCTCACATGGCGCAAAAGGGGGTAGAGGTTTTAGTCTCTTTCCAACACCACGCAGAAACTCTGTAATCCCAGTAGAGACGATACCGTACAACAAAACCAAAGGGGAATAGTATGAAACTATATAAAATCTTATCAAAACTTCTCGACTACCCCGAAAGAGAAATTATCGACAACTTGGATGAGTTGATTGAAATTATTAATAACTCTTTCGAAATTAATCAAATAGAAAAAGAATCTTTGTTGACGTTTATCAACTGGATGAGCAAACATAGCGTCATTGAGATCCAGCAGGAGTATGTCAAAACTTTTGATATGATTCCAGATCACAGTCTTCATTTGACACATCATATTTTTGGAGATGACAAAGCAAGAGGTCCTGCACTTATTGATTTAAATGAGCACTTTAAAAGTGAAGGATTTGAGATGAAGCAAGGAGAGATTCCAGACTACCTGCCGCTAATATTAGAGTATATATCAACACTCAATGAAATTGAGGCTGGCACCTTTTTAGCTGATGCCAATAAAATTGTAAAGATCCTTACAAAAAACTTATCTAAAGCCAATAGTCCTTTTTCGGAGCTAACAAAAATACTTGAAAATCGTGCTCGTAGAGCAGAACTAACTTAAGGGAGATACTAATGAGTATGACATTACATAATTTTGCATTTGGTGTTTATCCGTATATCGCTGGAACAATCTTTTTATTGGGAAGCTGGATTCGATTTGACCGAGAGCAATATACTTGGAAGACTGACTCATCTCAACTACTAGAAAGCAAAATGCTGAAAATTGGAAGTAATATTTTCCATGTAGGGATTATTGGCATCTTTTTTGGCCATGCTTTGGGTATGCTCTTGCCTCATAGCTGGTGGCAGCTCATTACAACAGACATACAACACCAATACATAGCAATTTATTCTGGAGGTATATTAGGGGTGATGGCACTATTTGGAGGATTTTTGCTTTTTATTAGGCGTATTTCAAATGAACGTGTTAAGGCTGTTAGCCGACTGAGAGATACATTTATTATTTCTTTAATTTTAATTACTGCAGGGCTAGGCTTAAATACCATGTCTGAATCATATCACCATGCGGCTCAGGGAGATGTAACTGATATGCTCTTACTTTCTGAATACTTGAAAAGCATCGTTACTTTAAGTGTTGATGCTTCACTGATTAAGGATGTCGGGGTTGTTTATAAAGCCCATATGTTGGCAGGTATGACAATTTTTTTAATATTTCCGTTTACGCGACTCGTTCATGTTTGGAGTGTTCCGGCGACTTATTTAAAACGTCCATATCAAATTGTTCGCTCAAAGTTTTCAAATAAGCAATTTAAAAATTAATTGTGAGTTCTTTAGATCTG
>Ga0209140_1000107_pt1 | contig 50604 bp, 51 predicted proteins | sample SaaInlV_120m_DNA_3_FD_184666 | JGI IMG/M metagenome (GOLD analysis project Ga0209140, IMG submission 184666) | Marine microbial communities from expanding oxygen minimum zones in the Saanich Inlet - Saanich Inlet SI073_LV_100m_DNA (SPAdes) (version 2) | ecosystem: Environmental > Aquatic >... | reverse complement strand
ATCTATTTTTAAAGGTGTGTCATTAATTTCTAAATTAGTTTCAAAATTATATTTTTTATCTTTTGTTGAAAAAAAATATTCTATTTTATTCAATTCTTTCTCTAACTTAATTTTTCCTGAACCTTTAAGTGATAAATCATTACCTTTATAATTTAATTTAATCTTATGATCTTTTAGATTTAAGATATCCTTTGTTTTGGGCAAATAACCTTTAATTAAATTTTGGTTTTTGATATCTAGTTCACTTAATTGAATATTTGATACTAAATTTAAATCAGAACCATTATTTGTCATTTCATAATCAAAAAATTCAAATTTATTTTGAAGTTTAACTTGTCCCTTTCCTTCAATCGATAATTTCTTATTGGCATAAGATGCTTTTATCTCGTGATCTTTTAAATCAATTAGGTCATTAATTTCGATGAAATTCTTACTAACTAAATTATTTTTTTTAAACTGAGAACTATCAATTAAAATGTTTGAATTTATTACCAAATTATCAACTTTTAGCTTGTCATTAATATTAAATGAAAAATCATTATCCGACTCAAAGTTTGTATTAATTAGATTAAATTGAGGATATTTTAATTTAATTGTTTGAAATAATTTTTTATTTATAAGAGAATTTTTATTTTTTATATTGCCTTCAAGTAAATAATCTTTTTTATTTTTTTTTATATTAAGTCTCTCAGATAAAAAATTGATATTATTTGTATCAAAACTAATATCTCTAAAACTAAAATTGTTTCCTGTAATATTAAAAAGAAAATCTATTTTTTCTAATTCATTTTTTTTAAATAAACTTATTTTACCATCTTTTAGTAATCCATTTACTTTATAATCTTCTTGGAGTTCACCAAACTCATCAAAATTAAATTCTAAATCAGCTATTAAATATCCTTTCTTTATGAATCGTTCTAAAAAAAATAATTCAGGTCTATTATTTATTGATCTTACAAACGACACAAAATTTTTAAGTAAAATTGGTTTAGTTGATATTTCAATTTGGGATGTAACTAATTGACTTTTAATTAATGAATTTAATGATATTTGGGTTTTAATATATTCTAGCTCAATCAACTTATCTTTAAAAATTATTTTAGTGTCTATTGTTTTTGCATTAAACTTAAAATTTAATGGGTCTAAGGTAAGTTTTATTTTTTTTAAACTAGTATCAAATTTATTGTTTTTTTTCTTAACAAGATCTTGTATTTGTTTGTTAAATTTCTCTGTCTCAATACCAACTGTGCTTAAATAAATTGTTAATAAAACAATAACTCCTAGTATTATAGATATATATTTTAAAATTTTTTTACTCATTTAATTTGATACAAAGATTGTTCTAAAAATTCATCTAAATCTCCATCTAAAACTTTATCTGGGCTCGTGCTTTCAAAATTTGTTCTATTATCTTTTACAAGTCTATATGGTTGTAAAACATATGATCTTATTTGATGACCCCATCCAATTTCAGATTTAGAGTTTTCTGTGTTTTGATTTTCTTGTTCTTTTTTTTTAATTTCATAATCATATAATCTTGCTTTTAGCATGTTCATACATGTTTCTTTATTTTTATGTTGAGATCTCTCATTTTGACATTGAACAACAATTTTAGATGGTATGTGGGTAATTCTTACAGCACTATCTGTCGTATTTACATGCTGGCCACCTGCTCCACTAGATCGATAAGTATCAATTCTTAAATCTTTTTCAATAATTTCGATATTGATATTCTCATCAACTACTGGATACACCCATATACTTGCAAAACTTGTGTGTCGTCTCGCTCCAGAGTCAAATGGTGATATTCTAACCAGTCTATGAATTCCAGACTCTTTTTTTAGCCAACCAAACACATAATCACCTTCAATTTTAATTGTTGATGATTTAATACCAGCCTCATCTCCTTTATGTTCGCTAATTAAGTTTGATTTAAAATTTTTTTGATCTGTCCATTTTAAGTACATTCTTCTTAACATTTCTGCCCAATCTTGACTTTCTGTGCCACCTGCACCTGCATGTATTTCTATATAACAATCAAGAGAGTCTGCCTCATTTGATAAAAAACATTTAACTTCATTTTTTTTTACTAAGGTTCTTAGTTCTTTAATATTTTGTAATACTTCTTTTTGTACGGACTCATTTTTTTCTTCTAAGGCTAACTCACTTAAATCATCTGAATCTGAGAGCTTTTCAATTGAAACTTTGTAAGTGTTTAATAGATCCTCAAATAGTTTCTTTTCTTTAATTATTTTTTTTGAATTATCTTTATCTTGCCAGAAATTAGCTTCTAACATTTTAGCGTTTAATACTTCAAGTTTTGAATGAATATTATTTTTTTCAAAGATACTCCTTAACTCTTGAGTTAATCTTTTCTATTTCTTTTTTGTAATCTTGATATTTATCGTCCATTAATAAAATTTTAATATATTATTAGCATCTAATCTATCATTATTTGAATATAAAACTTTTCCGTCAATCACATTTTGATTTTTATAGACTTCAATAATAGTATTTTTAGAATTAAATTTTGCTTTTTGACCAGTATTTGGGTCAACTACCATCATTACTGTCCCCTCTGCTACTTTAAACGGTCTTGCATCTGATTTATTAATAGTTTTTTTTACAAACTCTTTAAAAATAGGTAATGCTGTTTTTGAACCAGTTTCATACCTCCCTAAGGGTGAAGGATTGTCTAAACCAACATAAACACCGATTAACAAGTTAGATGTATATCCAACAAACCATGTATCTGTATTTTTATTTGTCGTACCAGTTTTTCCAGCAATATTTAATTCGAGATCTCTTAATTTTTTAGCTGTTCCTCTTTGAACAACTCCCTCAAGTATTGAAGTTATTTGATAAGATGTTTGGGGTGAAAAAATTTTTTTATAATTATCTCGTACAATGGGATAATCTTTTCCCAAATATGAAATCTCATCACAATTAATACACTTTCTTTTATCATTGTTAAAAATAGTTTTTCCCTCACTATCCTGAATTCTATCAATTAAAATTGGGTCTACGAGCTTACCACCATTTACAAATACAGAATAAGCAGAGGTTAATTTTAACAATGTAGTCTCAGCAGATCCGAGTGAAATAGACAAAAGCACCTCAGGATTATCGTATATTCCTAGGTTTTTTGAAAAATTTATAATTTTTTTAATACCTAAATCTTGAGCAATTCTGACAGTCATCAAATTTCTAGATTTTTCTAAACCAACTCTTAAAGTTGAAGGTCCATAAAACTTTTTTCCATAATTTTCTGGTTTCCACATTTTAAGATCTTGTCCTTGATCTAAAACAATAGGAGCATCTAAAATTAAAGATGTTGGAGTATAATTATTTTCAAGAGCTAAAGCATAAACAAATGGTTTGAAAGCTGAACCAGGTTGTCTTAAGGCTTGTGTTGCTCTATTAAATTCACTCTTTTTAAAACTAAAGCCACCACTTAAAGCCAGTACTCGACCGGTATAAGGATCCATAACAACTATTCCACCATTAACTTTTGGCAATTGTTTTAAACTATAACTTTTAACACCAATTTTTTTTACATAAACTATATCGCCAACTTTTAATAATTGATTAAACTCCTTTTTTGTCCAAGAAATATCCTTGAATTCAATTTTTCCATTTAATTTATCTTCAGTTTCAATATTTGCTGAAAATTTATTTAATTTTTTGATAATTGCTAATTTCCAATTAATTGAATCTTCTAAATTGTACTTCTTAAGATCTTTATTCCAATTTTTTGAATAATTTTTATTTGTTAACGCTCCCCTCCAACCTTTTCTCTTATCATAGGATATTAATCCATCCCTAAGTGTTTCAGTTGCTGTTTTTTGAAATTCTAAATTTATTGGTGTGTTAATATTAAAACCTTGTTTGTAAACTTTGTCGTAAGTTAAAGTCTCAATTACTTTTTTCCGAACATCCTCAATATAATATTGAGCATCTTCTAAGAAAATTTTTTTTGATTTATTTAAATCAATTTTTTTATCTTTAAGATAATTAAAATTTTTCAAATCTATATATTTATTCTCCAATAAGTTTTTTAAAACTAAATTTCTTCTAAATTTAGCTAACTCAATATTTCTATAAGGATTATATTTACTTGGTGCTTTTGGAAGAGCAGCTAAAAGGGCTGCTTCACTATAGTCTAGATCTTTTATAGATTTATCAAAATATTCTAAACTTGCTGCAGCAACACCATAGGCTCCACTTCCAAGATAAATTTGATTTAAATATAATTCTAAAATTCTCTGTTTAGATAATGCTCTTTCTATTCTAAATGCTAAAATTGCCTCTTTGATTTTTCTATTAAGACTTACCTCGTTTGATAATAAAAAATTTTTAGCCACTTGTTGAGTTATTGTCGAGGCACCCTCGAGTCTTTTTGATGAGATTATGTTTGAAATATTGTTAATCACTGCTCTTAAAACTCCTTTTGCATCCACACCTGGATGAGAAAAGAAATTTTTATCCTCGGCTGACAAGAAAGAGTTAACTACATTTTTTGGAATTGAGTTAAATGGAACAAATATTCTTTTTTCTTTTGAAAAATCTGCAACAAGATCTCCGTCACCAGAGTATACTTTGCTTGATACGGGTGGTTTATAGCTTTTAAGAAATCTATAATCGGGAATATTGTTTGAATAAGACCATAAAATTCCAAACATCAAAATACCCAGCAATAAAAGAAAAGATAACAATACAAATAGAGTATTTTTGAGAATTTTATTCATTTTATTTCCATTATATCTTTGAATTTGTTAAAGATAAGGCACTAGAATTATACAAAATTTTATTAACACTAAAACATTAAATGAATCAATCAATCAAACTATTATGGAAAAAAATTTATACATCGATGCATCGCATCCTAATGAAACTAGAGTTGTTCTTAAGTCAGATGATAATATTGAAGACTACGAATACGAAGGTTTAAAGAATAATTTAATAAAAAATAACATATATCTAGGTAAAGTTAGTAGAATAGAACCTTCCCTTCAAGCTGCATTTATTGATTTTGGACGAGAGAGACATGGATTTTTATCATTTAATGATATTCAATCTGATTATTATCAAATACCAAAAGCAGATTTAGATAGAATTAAAGAAGAAGAAGAAAAGGCTCGAGAAGAACTTTCTAAAGAGGTTGAAGCAAAGGAAGAGGAAAACATAGCTGAAGGAAAACTTGAAATAGATGACCCTATTAATATTGAAAAAGACCCATCAGAAGAAAGTGGCGATGAGTCTGATGAAAAAAATAAACTAAGTGAGGAAAAGGATAAAAAAAAAGAAACTAAGTTTAAATTCAAAAGATATAAAATACAAGAAGTCATAAAACCAAATCAAGTTATCTTAGTACAAGTCATAAAAGATGAGCGAGGACAAAAAGGTGCAGCGCTTAGTACATTTATTTCAATCGCTGGAAAATATATTGTCTTAATGCCAAACACTTCAAAGGGTGGAGGAATATCTCGTAAAATATTTAATCCAACAGATAGAAAAAAGATAAGAACTATTTTGAACGAAATTGAAATCCCAAAAGAAATGGGTTTAATCGTAAGGACTGCAGGTAGTAATAAAACTAAAAATGAAATCAATAATGATTTGGAAACTCTTATCAAAACATGGAGTCAAATCAAAGATACTGCCCTCAATTCTATAGCGCCATCATTAATTCACCAAGAAAGTGAAATTATAAAAAGGACTTTAAGAGATATGTTTGATGATAGTACTCAGAACATAATAGTTGAAGGTAACGAGGGTTATAAAAAAGCACAAACTTTCATGAAAATGATTATGCCATTAAGTGTCAAAAAGATAAAAAAATATAGAGGAAAGGTTCCGCTATTTATTGAGGAAAATATTGAACAAAAATTAAACCAGATATTTGACTCAGAGATAAAACTAAAATCAGGAGGATATTTAGTAATTAACCCAACAGAAGCACTTGTGTCGATTGATATAAATTCTGGAAGCTCTATTAAAGGCAAAAATGTAGAAAGTACAGCATTAGACACAAATATTGAAGCAGCTGAAGAAATTGCAAGACAGATTAAGATAAGAGATTTGTCTGGTCTAATTATAATCGACTTTATTGATATGCTAAGTTATGGAAATAGAAGATTAGTTGAAAGAAAACTCAAAGAAAAATGTAGAACTGATAGAGCAAGAATCCAAATTGGGAGAATAAGTAATTTTGGCCTTCTTGAAATGTCTAGACAAAGGTTGAGGGAAAGTGCAATAAAATGGAAAGTGACTCTAACTGATGAGTCGTTTGCTCAAAAATTACTTAAAACGGTTGAATTAAAGGCAGTTATAAATAAAGCTAAATTTGTTGAACTTAGAGTTTGTAAAAAAATTTCAGACTTCTTAAAAGAGAATTTTGTTGATGACTTAACTTATTTTGAAAAGAAAAATAAAATGACAATAGATATTGTTAGTGATCCAACACTTATTATCCCAGAATATATTATTAATATTCAAAATAAATCCAAAAAAACAATTGAGCTAATCGAACATTTTGAAAAATTAATAAACTTAGAAATTCAAATTAAAAAAGATAAAATTATTGATAAGAAAGAAGCTAAAAAATTTCACAAAAAACCTTTTAAAAAGAAACCTTATTTTAAAAAAAAGTTTGTTAAAAAAACAACAGCTATTAAATAATTCCTGTTTTTGGCGAAGATGCATTTCCGTATAAATATTTATTAATACGTCCAGCTAAGAAAGATTGTCTACCAGCAACCACAGCATTCTTAAATGCAAGTGCCATATCAAATGGTTTTTTTGCTTTAGCAATTGCAGTATTAACCAAAACACCATCACAACCTAGCTCCATTGCAATTGCTGCATCTGATGCTTGACCTAAACCTGCGTCTATAATTAATGGTAACTTAGTTTGCTTCCTAATAATTTGAATATTTATTTTGTTTAGAATACCTAGACCTGAACCAATAGGTGCAGCTAATGGCATTATCGCATCTGCTCCTGAGTTTTCCAATCTCTTTGCCATTAATGGATCATCATTACAATAAACCATAACCTTAAAACCTTCTCTAGCTAAAATCTCTGTTGATTTTAAAGTTTCAATCATGTCTGGAAATAAATTTTGCTTATCTCCTAAAACTTCCAATTTAACCAATTTCCAACCACCTATTTCTCTTGCTAACCGAAGTGTTCTTAAAGCTTCTTCTGAATTAAAACATCCGGCAGTGTTGGGTAAATAAGTAATTTTCTTAGGATCAATATAATCCATAAGAAGTGGTTTTTTTTTATCGGTTATGTTTACTCTTCTAACTGCAACTGTGACTATTTCAGCTCCAGAAAGTTTAATTGCTTTTGCACACTCGGACATGCTTCTATACTTGCCAGTGCCAACGATTAATCGAGAGTTAAATTTCTTATTAGCAATAACTATTTTATCATTTTTCATTTAACCACCTCCAATAAAATGAACTATTTCAATTTTGTCATTTTTTTTTATACAAATTTTACCAATATTTTTTTTTTCTATTATCTCTTGATTAAGTTCAATTGCCACTTTTTTTAAAGGAATTTTCAGATCTTTTACTAAATCTGAAATTTTTAAATTATCAGAAATAGATTTTAATTTACCATTTACTTTAATTTTTATTTTTTTTATTTTTTTCATCGTATATAAGTGTTGAATGAATAATAAAATTATTATTATCAATGGACCAAATCTTAATCTATTAGGTGAAAGAGAACAATCACAATATGGCTCAACTACTTTTGAACAATTAAAAGATAATTGTATAAAAAAATCAAATGAGATTGGTTTAGAATTAGAATTTGCTCAATCAAATATTGAAGGAGAACTGGTAAATTTAATTCAAGATGCCAGAAAAAAATATAACGGCATGATCATTAATGCTGCTGGTTTTACACATACTTCAGTTGCAATCAGAGATGCTCTTGATTTATTTAAAAAACCAATAATTGAATTACATATATCAAATATATATAAAAGAGAGGAATTTAGGCACAAATCTCTTATAAGCAATATAGCAACAGGAGGAATTTTTGGTTTAGGAGTTGAAGGTTATATTTTGGCCATAATTTCAATAGAGAAGATCTTAAAAAATGAAAATAGATAAAAGTATAATTAAAGAATTAAGTGATTATTTAGAAGAGTTCAATCTCACTGAAATTGAGATTACTGAAAAAGATACTAAAATTAAAGTTTCTAAGAACAATGTATCTATTAGCAATCAACCAGTCGTTACAACGGCAACTGCACATGTTGAAAATGAAAATGTTTCTGAGAAATCTAGTACAAAATCAGGTACTGAAATTATCTCACCAATTATTGGAACTGCCTACCATGCTCCAGAACCTGGTGCAAAAAAATTTATTGAAATAGGTAAAAAAATTAAAAAAGGTGATACCATAATGATTGTTGAAGCAATGAAAACAATGAACCATGTGCCTTCAACGGCAGATGGTGTTGTGAAAGAAATTTGTATTGAAGACGGTCATCCTGTTGAGTTTGGTCAAACTATTATCATTCTAGAGTAAAATAATGTTTAAAAAAATCTTAATTGCAAACCGTGGGGAAATTGCAGTTAGAATTATTAGAGCCTGTAAAGAATGGGGAATTCCAACCGTAGCCGTTCATTCTGATGTTGATAGAGAAAGTATGCATGTGAGAATGGCAGATGAAAGTGTATGTATAGGATCTCACCAACCTGCAAATAGCTATTTAAATATTCCAAATTTAATGTCAGCAATTGAGCTTACTAATGCTGATGCAGTGCATCCTGGTTATGGATTTTTATCTGAAAATGCTAACTTTGCAAAAATTCTTGAAGAAAATAAAATAGGTTTTATTGGTGCATCATCAAAACATATAGAAATGATGGGTGATAAGATCCAAGCAAAAAGAATTGCTAAAGAGAATGGTTTACCAGTAATTGAAGGTTCTGAGGGTGGTGTTACTGATATAGCTCAAGCTAAAGAACTATGTAAAACAATTGGGTTTCCAGTTTTAATTAAAGCATCAGGTGGTGGTGGTGGAAAAGGTATGAAAATTGTTTACAAAGAAGAAGAGTTTGAAACTTTGTTTTCTACTGCAAAATCAGAAGCACAAAAATACTTTGGTAATGATGAAGTGTATATTGAAAAGTTTTTTCAAAATCCAAGACATATAGAAGTTCAAATTTTAGCTGGTAAAAATAATGTTGTTCATCTTCATGAAAGAGATTGTTCAGTTCAAAGAAGACATCAAAAATTAATTGAAGAAACACCAAGTCCAGTTCTTAACGATGAAATAAGAAAAGATTTATTTGAAAGAACGGTAAAGATGGTTGAAAAAATTGGTTATTTGGGAGCTGGAACTGTAGAGTTTATTTATGAAGATGGAAAATTTTATTTTCTGGAGATGAATACGAGAGTTCAAGTTGAGCATCCTGTAACAGAAATGGTAACTGGGGTTGACATTATAAAAGAACAGATTTGGATTGCTTTTTCTGGAGAAACAGCTCTTAAACAGAGCGATATTAACCCAAGAGGTCATGCAATTGAATGTAGAATAAATGCAGAAGATGCAAGTAAAAATTTTCAGCCATCGCCCGGGACAATTGGTATGTGTCATCAACCTTCAGGTTTCAGAACAAGAGTAGATGGAGCAATTTTTCAAGGATACAAAGTTACCCCTTATTATGACAGTATGGTTTGCAAACTAATTTGTCACGGAAGAAATAGAACTGAGGCAATTCAGAGAATGAATAGATCTCTAGACGAATTTATAATAGAAGGAATTACAACAACTATTCCCTTACATAAAAAGCTACTGAGCCACAAAAAATTTATTAATTCTGATTTCAATGTAAGTTGGTTAGATAAAGATACTATAGTCTAATAACATTTAATAAGCCAAACATCATAAACTGGATGATCAAAAGGAGTTATTGATGGGCTTGATGAAAACATCCATCCATTAAATACAAAAACCTCATTATTATTATCATCAGTCAGATCTTTGACTTGTACATACGCTGTAATTTCTGGATTATCGTCAAATTCTGAGTTTTTGCATTTTAAACTCTTTATAGAAAGATCTTTAAATGTAATTAACTCTCCATTTTTTAATTTCACTAAAGTATTTTTTGAGCTAATTTTATCTAAAATTTTTAAATCTGTAAAAGATCCTTCTGTGTTATTATTTGCAAATGAGAGATTTACTAAAAAAAAATAAACTAAAAAAATAGAGATAAATAAATTAAATTTATTGTTTCCAGCTAGAATATTTCTTTTTGATTCCATCTTTATCTTTATTTGGATAATAAGCCTTTTCTGTACCAGTTAAATTAGATTGATGAGGTTTTTGCCATTCATATTTTTCAAGATCATGGGTATTTTCTATTTTATTGGGGGTAAAATGTATCCACGAATACCACTCAACTGGTATTTTAGATGCATCAATAGTATTCGCATAAATAATCCATCTCTTTCCATTTTTACTCTGGTAATATTTATTTCCAAGTTCATCACTGCCAACTAATTTTCCAAATAAAATTGTTTTTAATCTAGTGCCAAATGTATCTTGATTCCACCAGGTGAAAATTTTTTTTAATAGTGTCAACATAAAATTTATTTATTTATTCAATTAAAAATTGTATAATTTAAATTAGACTAAAATATGAATTTGTATATAAATTAATTAATTCAATATTCAAATTAAAATTTAAATTGGAGTTAAATGGCAAAATATTTAGTTGAGACTTACTATACATGTACGTTTAAAGTTAATCATTATCTAGATGATATAAATGAAACAGAGTTAAAAAATCTTGAAAAAAGAGATGATGGAAAATTTGAGGTCCTAGATGTAAAACTTGATAATCGTAAAACAAAAAGTCTTGACCCTAACAACAATAAAGTTGTTGAAAGCAAAAAAGTTGAAGTGGTTGCTGACACAAGTCAAACAACCTCACAAAATAAAGAGAGTATTATTTCAAGCTTTAATAAAACTTCTGAAAGAGGTGGTAAAAGATTTGGAATGCCTGATAGAAGAAAAGGATACATCCAAAAAGCAACTATTGGTGACCATAAAGTTTATCTACATACTGGTGAATATGAAGATGGTAAAATTGGTGAAATTTTTATTGATACAAGTAAAGAAGGAGAGTTAGTTAAAGCTTTAATGAATAATTTTGCTATAGCTGTATCTCTAGGTCTTCAGTATGGTGTTCCTTTAGATGAATTCATAAGTGCATTTGTTGGCACTAAATTTGAACCTTCTGGAAAAGTGCATGGTAACGACAGAATACTTAGCGCAAGTTCAATTTTAGATTATATTTTTAGAGAATTAGCAATATCTTACCAAAATAGAGAAGATTTAGCACATACACCTTCTATTGGTGGTAATGAAAATCCTTTAAATGAAGAAACTCAATCAGATGACCAAAACCAGTTATTAAAGATTGTAAAAGATATAACAAGCAAAGGTTTTGTAAGAAATAACTATAAAAAGAATTTAGTAGATCTTTCTGACGTTAAAATAAATTTAAAAGGTAAAAAATAATTTTTATTTTTTATGTTTTATTGCAAGACTAAGCTCTTTTAATTGTTCCTCACTAATATCAGATGGGGCTTTCATCATCAAATCTTGCGCATTTTGGTTCATTGGAAACATTGTTACTTCTCTGATATTTTTTTCATTTGCTAATAACATTACAATTCTATCAATACCAGGGGCTATTCCTCCATGTGGTGGTGCCCCATAACTTAGTGCATTAATCATTCCACTAAATTTTTCATCTACTTGTTTTTTATCATAACCTGCTATTGAAAACAGTTTATACATAAGTTCTGGCTTATGATTCCTAATTGCTCCTGAGGAAAGCTCAATACCATTGCATACAATATCGTATTGATATGCCAATATATCTAGGGGGCTTTCAAAATTTTTTTCGGTTAAGTTACCCTGTGGCATAGAAAAAGGGTTATGACTGAATTCAATCTTGTTATTTGTCTCATCTTTTTCAAACATTGGATAATCAACTATCCAACAAAATGCAAATACATCGTCATCAATTAAATCTAAATCTTTTGCTATTTTATCTCTAGCAAGTGCAGTAATTTTTTCTAAATCATTTTGTTTTCCGCACGCCATGAAAATACTGTCCCCAACTTCTGAGTTAGTTTTATTCATTATTTCTTCTAAAGCTTCTTTCGAAAAAAACTTCCCTATAGGTCCTTTTGCTGAAAGTTGTTCACCCTTTTCAAAAGTAAAATATGCTAATCCTGAGGCACCTTCTTCTTTGGCCCACTTATCGATATTATCAAAAAAACTTCGAGGTTTGTCTTTTGTATTCTTAGTTGAAATACACCTGACTTTAGAACCAGATTTTACAAGTTTTTTAAAAATCTCAAATGAAACATCTTCTCTAGTAAATATTTCTGTAATATCATTTATAAGCAATGGGTTTCTTAAATCAGGCTTGTCACTTCCATAATTTAACATTGCATTAGCATATGAAATTTTTGGAAATTTATCATACATTAATTTTTTATTTGAGAATTTTTTAAAAGTATTAACCATTAAAGATTCAACAACGTTAAAAACATCTTCTTGTTCCACAAATGACATCTCTAGATCAAGTTGATAAAATTCTCCTGGACTTCTGTCAGCTCTAGCGTCTTCATCTCTAAAACAAGGAGCAATTTGAAAATATTTATCAAAACCAGAAACCATTATTAATTGTTTAAATTGTTGAGGTGCTTGTGGTAATGCATAAAATTTTCCAGGGTTAAGTCTACTTGGAACTAAAAAATCTCTCGCACCTTCTGGGCTTGATGAGGTTAATATTGGCGTTTGAAATTCTAAAAAACCCAGTTTAGTCATTTCATTTCTAATATATGAAATCACTTTTGACCTTAAGATTATATTTTCATGAATTTTTTTTCTTCTTAAATCTAAAAATCTATATTTTAATCTAATTTCTTCAGCATATTCCTGGTCACTAAAAACTGGCATTGGTAATTCTTTGCAAGTACCTAGTATTTCAAATTCATTTATAACAACTTCAATTTCACCCGTTTCAATATCTTTATTAATCGTCTCATCAGAACGATTCACAACTTTTCCACTAATTTTTATAACTGTTTCAAGTTGAGTTTTTTCTAACTCTGAAAAATTTTTATTTTCTTTATCTATAATACATTGAGTAATTCCGTAATTATCCCTTAGATCAATAAATAAGAGGTTCCCATGATCTCTTTTTTTATTAATCCATCCAGATATTGAAATATCTTTGTCTAAATCATCTCTTCTTAATTCGTTGCAATTATGTGTTCTATACTTATTCAATTACTCTCCTAAAACTTCTTTTATAATTTTAAAGTCGATTGGTTTTTTTCGTTTTAAACTAATTTTGTCGATTTTATATATGAAATCAAAAATTTTGCCATACGATCTATCAATTCTTTTAATAATAAAATCTATTAATTTCTTATCTATAGATATTTGACGATCAGATAAGCTTTTTAGTATAAGTGCAAACATCAAATCATCTCCTGGTTTTTCTATATTACATAATAAAAAATTTTTAGATCTTGAATTTAGATCATCTAATTTAAAAAAATGTTTAACAATAGGAGTTTTTGAAGTTAAAATTAGATATTTATTATCCTGATCAACAATATTTAATAGAGTAAAAAATAAATTTTCATCAATTCTATCACTAAAATTTTCAATAATTACATTTTCAAAAATCTTAACTTTTTTTAAAAAATCATTGTTTATATCATTGGCTTCTATCTTAATTCCTTTAAACTTATGTAAAAAAATATTTACTAAATGTGTTTTACCTGAAAACTTTTCTCCAATTAGATTTACAAAATTTTTTTCCCACTTCGGCCAGCTATTTAATAGTTTAAATGCAAATTCATTACTTTTTGAAACATAAAAATCTTGATCTTTAAAATTTTGATCATAATCAAAATTTAATATTAATTGATTTAAATCATTCATTTAATGATCCATATCTGATTTTGAATATCTAATTTATAGTTTTTATTTTTCATAATTTTAATAAAGTGCTCTGGTGATCCATTAAATATGATTTTATAAAAACTATCTTTATTATCAAATTTATAAATACTAAAATCATATACTAAATCCATATCATTTAATATTTCTTCGAATTTTGAAATTTTTGAATTATCATTATTATTAATTGAGATAGTTAAAGATATCTTTACTGATGTATTAATTTCATTCTCACTCTTCCAATAATTTTCATAAATAATTTTTAAACTTTCAATCAATTTATTTGCTTCTTGATCATTATCTATATTAAGATTTTGAAAGCTTATATTTTTGAAATTCTCTTGTTGATTAAAATTTATTTTATTCAAAACTTTAATCATATTATTTTCTTTAAAGATGATTGCTATAATATATTCATCAAGATTATATTTTTTAATGATTTCACTAAAGTTATAGCTTTCTAAATATTTTGAATTTCTTTTTATTAAATTAAAATCTTCAAGATCCTCAGTGGGTAAAATATATCTTAATAAATGATACTTTTGATTATTAGAATTCCAATTATTAAAAATATAGTTTTCAGAAAAAATTGAAATATCATCACTATCTCTATCTACGATAATTGGTAAAAAAAAAATATTTTTTTCCACAGGAGGAGAAGGAAAAATATTTTTTTTCTCCATTAAATTTAATATCTTTTTTTTGTTAAAGGATACATTTAAAGATAAATAATAAATCTCATCAATAAATTTTTCTTCTTTAATAGAAAAGGTTTCAATCATACCTTTAATCAAACTAAGGGGTGTTTTGTTAAGTTTTTTTTGGTCTTTAGTTTGAACGATGGATAAAACCAACATATCAAATGCTTGTAAAAACCCTTCATCAATTATGTTGTTTTTATCAAAATCAATCTCAAAAGGAGTAGATATTTCTATATCATTGATTAAAAAAGTCTTTGCTTGAATATTTTCTGTGGAAAAAAAAATATTTAACAAAGCAAGAAAGCAAAAATGAATATATAATCTCTTAAAATTAAATAGTTTAATATTAAATTTCATAAAACATATTAATGAATAATAAATTAATTACCTATAAAAAAAGTGGAGTTAACATTAATGCAGCAGATAAATTTGTTAATTTCATTTCATCTGTTTCATCAAAAAAAAGGGGCAAAAAAAAGTTTTCCAATATAGGTGGTTTTGGTTCTATATCAGATATTCCAAATCAAATAAAACAACCTAAAATTGTTGCTTGTACAGACGGTGTTGGTACTAAAGTTGAAATTGCAAACATTCTCAATAAGTACGACACAATTGGGATCGACTTAGTTGCAATGAGTGTAAATGATTTAATTGTACAAGGTGCTAAACCTCTATTATTTCTTGATTACATATCCATAAATAAAATAGATTTAAAAAAACTAAAGTCAATCATTAAAGGGATCGCAAAAGGATGTAAACAATCTGAGTGTGAATTGGTTGGAGGAGAAACTGCTGAAATGCCTGGCACTTATGAGAAAGGTAAATTTGATATTGCAGGTTTTGCAGTTGGTGTAGTTAGTAAAAATAAAATTTTAAGTAAAAATAAAATTAAGAATAATGATTTAATTTTAGCTGTTCCTTCAAGTGGTCTACACTCAAATGGATATTCTTTAGTACGCTACCTTCTAAAACAAAAAAAAATAAATATTAAAAAGAATAAATTTTTAAAAAAAGAATTAATGAAACCCACTAAAATATATGTAAGTGAAGTTTTAAAGTTATTAAAAAAAGATTTAATCAATGGATGTGCAAACATTACAGGAGGTGGTTTAGCGGATAATATCAAAAGAGTGATTCCTGATAATTTTGTAGCAGAGGTGAATTTAGATCAAGTAAAAACTTCCAAAATTTTCAAATGGCTACATAAAGAAGGCATATCCGATAAAGAGATGCTTAAAACATTCAACTGTGGTGTAGGTTTTTGTTTAATAATAAACCCAAAAAAATTTGATAAAATCAAAAAATATTTTACAAAAGATTTTGAACCGTATGTCATTGGAAAAATCTCTAAAAATTTTAAAGACAAAGTTAAACTACATGGCTCAATCAATTGGATCTAATAAGGTAAAAACAGCTGTTTTTATTTCTGGTAAAGGTAGCAATTTAAAATCACTTATAAAATTTTCAAAAGTTAAAAACTCTCCAATAATTATAAGTATGATTATTTCTAATAATGCTAAATCGAAAGGTTTAAACTATGGAAAGATGTATAAAATAAAAAAAAAAGTATTTGATTTTAAAAATACTTTATCTGAGAACAAAGTTATTAATGAGTTGGAAAAAAATAAGATTAATTTAATTTGTCTTGCTGGTTTTATGAAAATTTTATCCAAAAATTTTATTAAAAACTTTAATGGAAAAATTATAAATATTCATCCATCACTTCTTCCAAAGTATAAGGGACTAAATACTCATGAAAAAGCAATTAAAAATAAAGACAAATATTCAGGATGCACTGTTCATTTCGTAAGTTCCAGACTTGATTCTGGTAAAATTATTAATCAAAAAAAAGTAAGGATTATTAAATCCGAAACTCCTAAAACTTTAGCTAAAAAAATTTTAATCCAAGAGCACAAGCTTTATCCTAAAGCTATTACAAAAATACTTAGTCTTTAAAAAAGAAATCTATTTCAATTTTTGCGTTTTCAACACTATCAGATCCGTGTACAGAATTTTTATCAATAGATATTCCATATTTTTTTCTAATAGTCCCTTCTTCTGCATCATTAGGATTTGTGGCACCCATCAATTCTCTATTACCTAATACTGCATTTTCTTTTTCAAGTATCATTACCACAATTGGTCCAGAAGAAAGATAAGCACAAAGATCATTATAAAATGGCTTTGTTTCATGAACTTTGTAAAATTTTTCAGCTTCTAATTTTTCAATTTGAATTTTTTTTTCTTTTACAATTGAAAATCCTTTATTTTTAAACATTTCTTTTATTTCATTATCCAAATTTCTTTCAACTGCATCTGGTTTGATAATTGATAATGTTTGTTCAGTATTACTCATAATCATCCTCTATTAGTTTATTTAATAATCTTACTCCATAACCCGTTGCTCCGCCTGAATTTAATGCTCCTCCATATTTTGAAAAAGCCATTCCAGCTATGTCTAAGTGTGCCCAAGGGGTTTTGTTTAAAACAAATCTTTGTAAAAATTGTGCTGCTGTAGTTGATCCTGCTCCACCAACATAATTGATATTCTGCATATCAGCATTTTTTGAATTTATTAATTTATCAAAATTTTTATGTAATGGCATTCTCCATAATTTTTCTTCTACCTTATCTCCAGCTTCCAATAATTGTTTTGATAATTTGTCATCGTTTGAAAAAAGACCTGCATATTCTGAACCAAGAGAAACTATAATTGCACCTGTAAGAGTTGCTAAATCAACCATAAATTTTGGCTTAAATTTCTTCTCAGTGAAAGTAAGAGCATCAGCTAAAACTAATCTTCCTTCTGCATCTGTATTCAATATTTCAATTGTTTTACCACTATAAGATTTTACAATATCCCCTGGTCTTTGAGCATTACCACCAATCATATTTTCCACTAAACCAACCACTCCAACAGCATTAATTTTTGCTTTTCTTAATGCTAATGTTTTCATTAATCCTACAACTGTAGCAGAACCAGCCATATCATAGGTCATATCTTCCATAAATTTTGCTGGTTTTAATGAAATACCACCCGTATCAAAACAAACACCTTTACCAACAAATGCTAGAGGTTTAGATTTATTTTTAGAACCATTCCATTCCATCGTAACTAAATATGAGCCTCTAATACTTCCTTGTCCAACACCAAGTAAAGCATTCATACCCAGTTTTTTTAATTTTTTATCATCATATATATTTATCTTTAAACCAAATTTTTTTAACGATTTTATTCTTTTCGCATATTCATCGGGGTGTAAAATATTTCCTGGTTCAGAAACTAAATCTCTCGCAAAAAAGGTTCCCTCTTCTATCGCTTTAAACCTTAATTGATTTTGAGCAGACGTAACTTTTTTATTTCCAATAACATTGATGGAAATATTTTTTTTATTCTTTTTAGATTTATAAATACTAAAATCATAAGACTTTAATTTTAATCCATGAAGAAAATGGCCTAAGAAATTTTCAATCTTACTATTTATAGTATCAGAATTTACAAAATAATCCTTTACTTTGTCAAAATTTATAAAACTATGAAATTTAGCTCCTAAACTTTCTATATCTGACATTTTAATATTTTTTTTTATGGATATTATAAATATTGTTTTTTTTGAACTAATCTCAAAAAAAAGTATGTCTTTTTTTAAATCACTAGTTTTTAATAAATCAGATATGTAAGAATATTCAGAAGTTGAAATATACTTTTTTAAACCACTTATACCGAAATTTTCATCTACAAATAATATGAGATTAGTTGAATTCGGTTTAAAGCTATTTTTTTTATAATTAATTTGAATGGACATAAATTTTATACAATCTAAACGAGTTGAGTGCTATATATGAATAAAAATATCATATTTCAATGAAAAAAATTTTATTTAGAAAATTCTTATATGATTGTTTAGTTTTCTTTATGATTGCATTGATAAGTACCAGTGTAATAATTTGGGTTTTTCAAGCAGTTAATTACTTAGATCTTATAATTGATGATGGTCGTGATTATTTGATTTACTTAAATTATACGTTTTTAAATTTTCCTAAAATTTTAAGTAAAATATTGCCTTTTGCCTTTTTTTTTAGCTTTTCTTATGTGATTGCAAAATATGAACTAAATAATGAATTATTAATTTATTGGAATTTTGGAATAAATAAAATTACCTTTGTTAATTATTTTTTATTTTTTTCTATCTTTTTATTATTTATTCAAATTATTTTAACAGCAATAATAGTTCCTAGCACACAAAGTGCAGCAAGAGGCTTACTAAGAGACTCGGATTATAATTTTATTAATAATTTTATCAAAATTAAGAAGTTTAATGCTGCTGTCAATAATCTGACAATCTATACCGAAAGCAAAGAAACGGATGGTAGCTTTAATAATATTTATATAAAAAAAAATACTGGTTCAAATAATTTTCAAGTAACTTATGCAAAAAAAGGTGTTATTAAAAGTTATAAAGACTTTGCAGTTCTTGAATTATATAATGGTGAAAATATAAATTTGATTGATAATAATTTAACAAGTTTTAGTTTTTCAAAGTCTGAATTTAATTTATCAATGTTTTCAACAAACACAATTCTGGTTACAAAAACTCAAGAACATAAAACTGTAGAACTATTAGCGTGTGTATTCAGCTTAACCGATAGAGATATAAAAGATAAAAAAAAGATTAAAGAAAAGGTTCGAAATTGCGAAGTCAAAAATTTAGATAATATTATTGCTGAAATATATAAAAGGTTAACAATCCCATTTTATATACCCGCTCTTATGCTGGTATCCTTGATGTTGATAATCCACTCTAAAGAAAAAGTTAACTACTCAAATTACAGAATAATTATTTTTTTAATAGGTTTTTTAATTATAGTTTTTTCTGAAACAACCTTGAGATTTATCAATGACTCTTTCTATAATAATTTAATAATCAGTATGATTCCAATTATGGTAACTATATTATTTTACTTTTACTTTATTATGAAATTTAATTTTAAAAGATCTAAATAATGAAAACTTATATTAAATTTTTAACAAATAATTTTTTAAAATCTTTTCTTTTTATTATTTCAATAATATTTTGTTTAGTACTCTTAATAAATATTTTAACAGAATTAGAATTTTTTAAAAATATTGATGTAAATATTTTTTTTACTGTTTACTTATCTTTACTCACTTCTCCTTCAATGATTTTTGAAATATTTCCATTTATAATATTAATTTCAACACAACTATTTTTTATTAAGTTATTTAATAATAATGAAATTCAAGTTTTTAAATATTCGGGATTAAAAAATTCAAAGATATTAATAATAATAAGTTTTATAACATTTTTATTGGGCATATTAATAATTACTCTTTTTTATAATACCTCTTCTAATTTAAAAAATTTATATTTAGAGTTGAAATCTAATTACACAAATGATGGAAAATATCTTGCTGTAATTAACAAAAATGGTCTTTGGATAAGAGATAAGATTAACGGTAAAATTCTTATAATTAATTCTTCAAAAATTGAAGTAAATTACTTGGTTAACAATTTTATTACAGAATTTGATGAAAACTATGAATTAATCAGAAATATTAAAAGTAAAAAAATAGATATTACTAACAAAAACTGGGTAATAATTGAGCCTGAAATTTTTAAAGACAATTTAAGTCAGAAAAAAAAAGAATTAATATTAAAGTCTAACTTTAACTACAAAAGAATACAGAGCTTATTTTCAAATTTATCTTCTCTTTCCTTTCTGGAATTAATAGAATTGAAAAAAAATTATGATTTATTAAATTATTCTACTATTGATATAGATATTCATATTCAAAAAATTATATCTTATCCAATATATTTAATGCTAATGACTATATTTTCTTCACTTATTATGTTTAATAGTAAAAAGTTTAAAAGCAATACATTCAAAATATCTATTGGTTTATTTTTTTGTGTAATTATTTATTACTTAAATAATCTTTTTAATGTTTTAGGGACAACTGAAAAGATTAATCAATTTCTATCTGTATGGATGCCATTAGTATTATTAACTTTTACGACATTTTTTATGATAAATAATATTAATGAAAAATAAATTTTTATACTTTTCTGTGATTTTTTTTCTAAATCTGTTTCTTAGCTCAAGTGCACATTCTAGAGAAATTTTCAACTTTGATGTTACGGAAATTGAAATCAGCCAAAATGGAAACATTTTTAAAGGAATCAAGGGAGGCAAAGCATTTACTAATGATGGTATTTCAATTAAAGCTGAAAATTTTGAATATAATAAAATATTAACTACATTAATTTCAGATGGTAATGTTGAATTAAGAGATAGTAAAAAGAATATTATTATTAAAGCAAACAAAATTTTATATTCTAAAAATAATGAAATAATTATCGCAGAAAAAAATGTTGAGCTTAAAGATTTAAAAAAAAATATACTTATTAAAGCAGATAAAATTTCATATTTTAAAGACCAAGAAAAAATAATTGCAAATAAAGAAGTTGAATTAAAAGACTTGGAATTAGAAACTATTATAAGAGGAGATGAGATTTCATATTTTAAGAAAGAAGAAAAAATCATTGCAAATAAAGAAGTTGAACTAATAGATAATAAAAAAGATATATTTATTAATACTGATAGAATTACTTATCTTAAGCAAAAAGAAAAAATATTCACAGAGGGTCAAACTATAGCTAGCATTCACTCTAAATATAATTTTTTTTCAAAAAATGTTACATTTTTAAAGAATGAGATGGAGTTATCATCATCTTACAAAACAATTATTACAGATAATACTGGCTCATCATATGAGGTTGAAAACTTTAATTTTCAAATTAAAAAAGAATTTTTAAAAGCTTCGAATATATCAGTCATTCAAAATACAGCTGCTAAAATAGGTGAAAGTGAAAGACTTTTTTTTGAAAGTGGTTTTTTTGATCTTAAAAATAAAAATTTTAAAACAGGTTCTGCAAAAATCAATTTGAAGAAAGATACATTTGATAAATCTGATAACGATCCAAGAATATATGGAGTTTCAGCTTCAAAAAAAAATAATATTACTTCAATTGAAAAAGCAGTTTTTACAAGTTGTAAAAAAACAGACAAATGTCCTCCATGGCAATTAGAAGCCTCTAAAATTGAACATGATAAAGATAAAAAAAAATTAGTTTACAATGATGCTGTTTTAAAAGTTTATAATTTTCCTATATTTTACTTTCCTAAATTTTTTCATCCAGATCCAAGTGTAAAAAGACAATCAGGATTTTTACAGCCAAAGCTTAATAATTCCAATATTTTAGGTTCATCTCTCAGCATTCCTTACTTTTATGCTATTTCAGAGGATAAAGATTTAACAATAAATCCAATCTTTTTTTCTAAGAATACTAAAATGTTTCAGAATGAATTTAGACAAAAAAATGAAAATTCTTATTTAATTGCTGACTTTGGTATAACCAATGATTTTGAATCATCAGACGGTAAAAAAAAAAATATTAGTCATTTGTTTGCAAAAATAGAAAAAAACTTAAAATTTGATAATTTCATTAAAAGTGATTTAAATATTTTTCTTGAAAGAGTGTCCAATGATAAATATCTAAAAATATTTAGTGATAACTTTCCAACCAATTCTATAAAACCTAATGATCCTGATAACTTAAAGTCTGGTTTTGATTTCTTTTTAGAACATGATAACTTTTTACTCTCTGGTGGAGCAAATATTTTTGAAAACTTAACTCAAGAGCAAAATGATCCTTATCAATTTGTGCTACCTTATTATAATTTTTCAAAAAGTTTGTTTTTACTTGATCAAACTTCAATTAATTTAAATTCTAAAGGTAACAACACTATAGACAATACTAATAACGTCAAATCTAGAATTATTAACGATATTAATTTTAAAATGAATGAAAAAATTTTTGAAAAATTTGGCTTAAAAAATAATCTAAATTTTTATCTAAAAAATTTGAACAGCCTAGGTAAAAATGTTGACACATATAAGTCAAGTCCACAAATAGAGTTACAGTCATTAATAGAAATTAATTCAGAGTTACCTTTAATAAAGTTAACAGATTTACAAAGTCAGTCATTAATACCAAGATTGTCATTTAGATTTAATCCAGGTGACATGAAAAATCATTCGATAACTGAAAGAAAAATAAATATGGATAATATTTTTAATATAAATAGACTTGGTATTGATGATAGTTTTGAGTCTGGAAATTCAGTAACAATTGGAATTGATTATAAAAAAGAAAATAAGAAAAATAGAGATAATTATCTAGAATTTAATTTAGCATCAGTTTTTAGAAATGACAAAGAAAATAATATTCCATCACAAACAACTTTAAATAATAAAAATTCAAATTTATTTGGATCAATAAATTATTCTGTATCTGAATTTATGAATTTAGACTATGACTTTGCTATTGATAATAAAATTGAAAATTTTGATTATAATTCAATAGGTCTTAACTTATCTCTAAATAATTTTGTAACCACTTTTAATTTTATCGAGGAAAATTCAATTATTGGAAATACTAATATTTTTGAAAATGAAACTAAATATAATTTTGATAAATCTAATATGCTATCTTTTAAAACAAGAAGAAACAGGGAAATTAATCTTACAGAATATTATGATTTAGTTTATGAATATAAAAATGATTGTTTAACAGCAGGTGTAACGTTTAATAAAACTTATTATAATGATAGTGATTTGAAACCAACCGAAAATCTAATGTTTACTATAAGCTTCTTTCCCATAACCTCTATAGATCAAAAGATTAATAATTAATTAATGAATATTTTTTTAGGAAAAGTTATAAAATTAACTTTTATTTTTACTCTTTTTTTGCAGTCATTTGCTTTATCGATTGAAAATAAAATAATGTTAAAAATTAATAATCAAATAATCACAACAATAGATGTTTATCAAGAAGCTAACTATCTTAAGGCACTCAATCCAAATATTCAGAACTTAGATAAGAAAAAAATTTTAGATATTGCAAGATCATCATTAATTCGTGAAAAAATTAAAGAAATAGAATTGTCAAAATATAAAAAAAATAAAATTGATCCAAAGTATTTAGAACAAATAATTCAATCAATTTACAGAAAAATAGACCTTGAAAACAAAAGTGAATTTAAAAAATATGTGAAAAATTTTGGAATAGATATAGAAATTATTGAAAAAAAACTTCAAATAGAAACTCGTTGGAATCAATTAATTTATAAAAAATTTTTTTCAAAATTAAAAATTGATAAAGAATCAATAAGAAAAAATATTGATGCAAATAGAGAAAAATCAATTTCATTTCTTCTTTATGAAATAGTGTTTAGCATAGATAAAGATAATCAAAATAATGAGGTATTTAACAGTATTGAAAAAAGTATACTTAAAGAGGGTTTTGAGAATGCTGCTGCAATCTATAGTATTTCAGAATCATCTAAGACAGGGGGTAATTTAGGTTGGGTTAATGAAAATAATATTAATAATAAAATTTTAAAAAATGTTAATACTCTTGAAATTGGACAACATACTAAACCTATATTAATTCCTGGTGGTTTTTTAATATTACAACTGAAAGATAAAAAAAATGTTGAGAAAAAAATTGATATAGAAAAAGAATTAGTTTTAAGAATTAGATCATTACAAAATCAACAACTTAATCAATATTCAAATATATATTTTAAAAAAATTAAGAAGGATATTTTGATAAATGAAAAATAAACCAATAATAATTGTTAATGGTGAACCAAATAGTGTTTTTTTAGAAATTTTTTTCAAAACTTTAAAATATAAAAAATTTAAAAGTCCATTAATTTTGATTTCATCATTAGAACTATTGAGGCTTCAAATGAAAAAATTAAAATTTCAAAAAGATATAAAATTGATTGATATAAAAAATTTAAATAATTATAAATTAGATAATAACAGTATAAATTTAATTAATATTAAACTTAATCAAAAGAAAGCATTTATAAAAATATCTAATAAATCAAAATCTTTTATCAAAAATTCGTTCAATACAGCTTTAACAATCCTTAACCAGGGTATAACAGATAAATTAATTAACGGCCCTGTATCAAAAAAATATTTTTTAGATAAAAAATATTTAGGTATTACTGAATATCTTGCAAAAAAATGCAGTTCAAAAAAAGTTGCAATGCTGATCTACAATAAAGATCTATCTGTTTGTCCTATTACTACGCATCTTCCAATAAAAATGGTTACAAAAATGATTACAAAAAAAATTATTTATGAAAAAATTTCATTATTAAACAATTTTTATTTAACAAATTTAGGCTTTAAACCTAAAATAGCTGTTCTTGGAATTAATCCTCATTGCGAAACAATAGATAATTTTAATGAAGATGAAAAAATTTTGAAACCAGCAATTAAACATCTTAATAATATAGGTTATAAAATTTCAGGACCTTATTCTGCTGATACAATTTTTTTAAAGAATAATAGAAAAAAATTTAATGTTATTGTTGGTATGTATCATGACCAAGTTTTAACACCTCTTAAAACGCTATATGAATATGATGCAATAAATATTACTCTGGGATTACCTTTTACGAGAATTTCTCCAGATCATGGTCCTAATGCGGAAATGTTAGGTAAAAACTTATCAAATCCATTGAGTTTAATAAAAGCAATTTCATTCTTGGATAAAAATTGATTAAAGCCAAGAAAAGTTTAGGTCAAAATTTTCTTACAGACAGAACTGTCTTAGAAAAAATAGTCAATACAACAGAAATAAAAAATAAAACCATATTAGAAGTTGGACCTGGAACAGGAAATCTCACATCTTTTATCTTAAAGAATGATCCTAAAAAAGTTTTTGTTGTGGAGAAAGATCGTGACTTATGCAAAATTCTTAAAGATACCTTTAACGATCAAGTAACAATAATAAATGATGATATTTTGAATATTAATGAAAATTTATTATTTAATGAAAATGTTACTGTTTTTGGCAATCTTCCTTATAACATATCAACTCAAATATTGGGTAAATGGATAATAAATCTAAAAGATAATTTTTGGTTTGATCATCTTGTTTTAATGTTTCAAAAGGAAGTTGCAGACCGAATAATTGCAAAATTCAATACTTCATCATATGGAAGATTATCTATATTGAGTAATTGGAAATTAAATATAAGAAAAATTTGCGACATTAAACCTGTATCTTTTTCTCCAAAACCAAAAATAGAAAGCACTTTATTAATTTTTTCTCCTAAACAAGATTATTATAAAATTAAAGACCCAAAAAATTTAGAAAAAATTACTAGAATTTTTTTTAATCATAGAAGAAAAATGTTAAAAAAACCTTTCAATCAATTATTTAATGGTAACAAAAAAGTTTTAGAAAAACTTAAATTAGATTTAAACTTAAGACCACAAAATTTAACATTTGAAACTTACTACAAACTTGCCGATGAATATGAGATTTTAAGAAGTTAATTTATCAATATGTTTTCTAATATATTCTAAATCATAATCTTTAGAACCATTAGAAATTTCAGCATTAATTAAATTAGTAATTTTTGAATAGCAACTTTCTAAATTGTCATTGATAACTACATAATCATAGTTTATCCAATGTAATACATCTCTTTCAAATTGCTTCATTCTTTCTTCAACAATTAATTTATCTTTCATGTCTCTATTTGAAAGTCTTTCAAACAAGACTTCTTTACTTGGAGGTAAAATAAAAAAAGTTATTAGCTTAAAATCTAATTTTTTATTTTTAATCTGATCTGCACCTTGCCAATCAATATCAAATAAAACATTTTTTCCTTTATTTAATCTATCAATTACAGGTGTTCTAGTTGTACCATAAAAATTACTAAATACTTTTGCATATTCAAGAAATTCTTGATTATTAATTAGTCTTTTAAATTCATTTTCATTAACAAAATAATAATCTTTATTATTTATTTCGTTAGGTCTTGGTCGACGAGTTGTGTGTGAAATAGATACTTTGTAGTTATCCATTTTGGATAACATTTTAACTAATGTGGTTTTACCCGCTCCAGACGGAGAGGATAAAACAATCATTACCCCATCATTTTCTGAGGGCATTTAAATTATTAGTTCGCTTTTCCTTCGATAAACTTAACTGCATCACCCACAGTTAAAATTTTCTCAGCTTCACTATCTGAAATTTCAGATCCAAATTCTTCTTCAAAAGCCATCACTAATTCAACTGTATCTAAGCTATCAGCACCTAGATCGTCTATAAAACTAGACTCCTCAGTTACTTTCGCTTCATCAATACCTAAGTGATCAGCTACAATTTTTTTTACCTTACTTGAAACGTCTTCTGACATATTGATCCTTTTTGTTATAAATTCTTAATAGTTTAAAAAGCTATTTTGTCAAGCCATATACATGCCTCCATTAACATGTATTGTTTCACCGTTTATATAATCAGACTGATCTGAGCTTAAAAATAACACAGCATTTGCGATATCATCTGGTTCACCAAGGCGAGCAGACGGTATTTTTGACACAATTACCTCTTTAAATTTATCATTAATTTTATCTGTCATTGCTGTTTTAATAAATCCTGGTGAAATACAATTTACATTAATATTTTTCTTAGCGTATTCTATTGCAAGACTTTTTGACATAGCAACAATCCCTGCTTTTGATGCTGTATAGTTTGCTTGCCCTAAATTACCAGTATGACCTACTACTGAGGTAATATTTACAATTTTTCCAGATTTATTTTTAAGCATCTTTTTAATAGCAAATTTGCTCATTAAGAAAGTTGAAGTTAAGTTTATATTAATAACTTTTTGCCATTCGTCCAAACTCATTCTTATAGCAAGGTTATCTTGTGTTATTCCAGCATTATTAACTATGCCATCTAAACTTCCACCTAATTCAATAGTGGCGTTTTCAATAAACTCTTCAATTTTATGACTTTGCGAGATATCAAATTTTAATATTTTAATATTTTTAAAGTTTTTTTTAAGCTCTTCTAGCTTTTCAATTCTAGTCCCTGATGCCAAGATATTTGCTCCTGACTCATTTAATTTTTTAACTATAGAGTTTCCTATTCCACCTGATGCGCCAGTTACAATAATATTTTTATCTTTTAAATTACTCATATTTTTAAACCTTCGATATCTCCTTGATTATTAATAGTGTCTATTTTTACTTCCTTACTAATTCTTTTAATTAAACCTGATAAAACTTTGCCTGGGCCTATTTCAATAAAATGATTTATATCATTATTAATCATATTGATTGCACTTTCTCTCCATCTAACTCTATTTTCAATTTGTTTAATTAATAAATCCTTAAGCTCATCAGTGTTTGATATTTCTTTTGCGGTTACATTTGAGATCAGTTTATTGCCACCATTCATAAAGTTTAATTTATTTAACTCTTCCCTCATAATGTTTGTTGCTTTATTCATCAAGCTACAGTGAAAAGGTGCACTTACGGGTAACTTAATATTCTTAATATTATTTTCTTTTAAAACTATAATTAATTTATCTAAATCTTCTATTTTACCACTTAATACAATTTGACCTTCAGAGTTATCATTGGCAATTTGAGCATTAAAATATTGTTCATTTTCTTTTAATATTTTTTCAATTATTTCAACCGTTGAACCTAATACCGCAACCATACCACCCTGCCCTTTAGGAACTGAGTTTTGCATCGCATCTCCTCTTATTCTTAAGATTTTTAAAGTATCAGAAAAACTTAAATATCCTGCACATGACAAAGCAGAATATTCACCTAAAGAATGTCCAGCAAAATATTTTGCTTTACTCAAATCAATGTTAAATTCTTTTTTAATTACATTAAAAATTGAATAGCTTATTAAAAAGATTGCTGGCTGTGTATTTGCTGTTAAGTCTAGTTCGTCTTTAGGGCCTTCCAATATAAGCTTTGATATAGGAAAATTGAGCGTTTCATCAGCTTCTTTAAAGAGCTTTTTGACAATATCAAACTTGTCGTAGAATTCTTTTCCCATACCAACTACTTGTGAACCTTGACCTGGAAAAATTACTGAAAACATATAAAAAAACTATCTATTTTGACTTTTTAACTATTGTAATTGAACATTTATAATAGTATATCCTCACTTTTTATTAAAGAACTTAAATGAATTTATACGAACATACCATTATAGCGAGACAAGACACTTCACCTAGTGAAATTAAGCAATTAACAGAAAAATATTCTAAAATTGTTGAAAAAAATGAAGGTGAAATTGTCAAAACTGAAAATTGGGGATTACTAAACTTATCGTACTTAATTAAAAAGAATAAAAAGGGTAGCTACATTCACTTTAAGATTAAAGGTAAAGGAAATGTAATAGATGAGCTAGAAAAAAATGAAGCAATTGACAAAAAATTATTAAGATACTTAACAGTAAGAGTTAAAAAATTTGATCTAGAAGCTGATTACTTTGCTAAAAGAGAAGATGACGATAAAAAAGAAAGGTACAGAAATTAACTATGCCTAAAAGACAAAGTGGAAATAAAAAAGGTAAGCAAAGCAACTTTGCAAAATTAAGTATCTTTCAACCAAATAAATATAAATTCAAAAAAACATGCCCATTATCAGCAAAAGGTGCTCCTGCTGTTGATTATAAAAATGTAAGACTTTTAAAGAAATATATGTCTGAAAACGGAAAAATTTTACCTTCAAGAATTACTAATGTTTCACAGAAGAAACAAAGAGAATTGTCTCTTTCAATTAAAAGAGCTAGAAACTTAGCATTAATATAGAAATGAAAGTTATTTTATTAGAAAACGTAAAGAGAATTGGTTCTATTGGCGAAGTAATAGACGTTAAAAGAGGCTATGCTAGAAATTTTTTAATTGCGAACAAAAAAGCTTTATATGCTTCAAAAGAAAACATTTCAGAAGTTGAAAAAATAAAAGCAGATTTATCTAAAAAAGACAGTGAAAAGAAAAAAGAAGCTGCACAGATTTCAGAACAAATTAATGGAAAAGAATATTCAGTTAAAAAACTAAGCACTGAAAATAATGAATTATATGGTTCAGTTAAACCAACTGAAATCTCAAAACTTATTCAAGACGAAAATAAAATTGATATCAAACCTTCAATGATACAACCAGTTGAAGAAATTAAATCTTTGGGTAAATTTAAAGTAAAAGTTTCTTTGCACTCAGAAGTTGATGCTGAAATTACAATCAGTGTTACATCAGCTGATACGATCCAATAATTATACATTCTTTTCCCCAACAATTATTAGCAATTTTAATTAAAAAATAATTCTATAAATTAATATTTATGGAAAACAATTTAAGCATTGTTAAAGATCAATTTAAAGAATTACCAAATAATATTGAAGCTGAACAAGCAGTTATTGGATCAATATTGGTTAGTAACGATATCTTTGATGAAATTAGTACAATAATTTCAAGTATTAATTTTCATGACCCAATGCACCAAAAAATCTTTGAAGCAATTGAAAGCTTAATTTATAAAGGGATGCTTGCAAACCCTATTACACTTAAAAATTATTTTGAAGATGAAAAAGATGATTTAAATGTTCCAGAATATTTAGTTAAGATTACAAAATTTTCTACATCAGTTCGTCAAGCATTAGAATATTCAAAAATTATTTATGATATGTTTGTAAGACGTGAATTAGTTAAAATCTCTGAACAAACAATGGATAGTGCAAAATTAACTGAGTTAGACACTACTGGTCAAAATATTATTGAGAACACAGAAAAATCTTTATTTGATCTGGCAGAAAAAGGTTCTTTCAATTCTAATCTTGTTAAGTTTGATGCGGCCATGAAGCAAACTATAGAAATGGCATCTGCAGCTTATAAAAACGAAGAAGGTATTGTGGGTGTTCCAACCGGTCTTAGAGATTTAGATGATAAACTTGGTGGTCTTCATCAGTCTGATTTAGTAATTATAGCTGGTCGACCTTCTATGGGTAAAACATCACTTGCAACTAATATTGCATTTAATGCTGCTCACAAATTACAAGAAAGTGGTAAAAAATCTTCTATTGCTTTCTTTTCACTTGAGATGTCATCTGAACAATTATCTACAAGAATTATATCTGAACAAGCTAGAATTAGTTCAAATGATATAAGACGTGGAAGAATTTCTGATGAACAATTTGATAAATTTTTAGAAACTTCAAAAAATATAGCAGATCTACCTCTGTTTATAGACGAAACTCCCGCAATTAGTATTGCTGCTATGAGCAATAGAGCAAGACGAATTAAAAGACTGCATGGTCTTGATATGGTTGTTGTTGATTATATTCAATTAATGAAAGGAACAACTTTTAATAAGGATGGTAGAGTGCAAGAGATCTCTCAAATTACTCAAGGACTAAAAGCAATTGCTAAAGAACTTGGTGTTCCAGTTTTAGCATTGTCGCAGCTCTCCAGACAAGTTGAACAAAGAGATGATCACAAACCACAACTTTCTGATTTAAGAGAATCTGGTTCAATTGAACAAGATGCAGATGTTGTAATGTTTGTTTACAGAGAAGGATATTACCTATCAAGAAAAGAACCAAGAGAAGCAACAGTTGAACATGCTGAATGGCAAGCAAAAATGAATGAAGTTGCTCACTTAGCTCAAATTATAATTGGGAAACAACGACACGGCCCAATAGGTAATGTAACTCTTGAGTTTGAAGAGAGATTTACTAAATTTAAAGATACTCAAATTAATTAAATTCCAATATAAAAGAGCTAATGTTTGCTCAATTGTATCAAAATGGAGTTCTTAAAAACCCAAAATCAGTATTCGTTTTGCTTATTATTGCGATATTAAGCTTTGGTTATTATTCTAAAGATTTCAGATTAGATGCATCTTCAGAAACATTATTAATAGAGGGTGACCCAGATTTAGCTTATCTCAAAGAAGTAACAGAAAGATATGGTTCAAAGGATTTCTTAATTCTTACCTATACTCCTAATGAGGGAATGGTAACTGATAACTCAATTAATAATCTTTTAAGTTTAAAATATAAAATTCAAAGTCTAAATTGGGTCCATAGCGTTATCACTCTTTTAGATATACCTCTTTTAAATAATTCAGATGCGCCACTACAAGAAAGACTAGAAAGTTTTAAAACACTTAAAGATGAAGGGGTAGATAAAAACCGTGGGTTTAAAGAAATTTTAAACAGCCCTGTTTTTAGAAATTTTGTAATTAGCGAAAACGGAAACACAAGTGGAATTATTGTTAATATCAAAGAAAATAAAAAACTAGAAAATATTAAAAATTTATCAAAAGAGGAAATAGAAGCTTACAAAGATAAAGTAAAAAAACAAAATCACGAAAATATATTAGAGATTAGACAAGTCATTCAAAGTTATGGCGATGTTGGAAAAATTTATCTTGGAGGAATTCCAATGATAGCCGATGACATGATGACTTTCATTAAAAGTGACATTATTGTTTTTGGTTTAGGGGTTCTTTTATTTATTATTGCAACTTTATGGTTTGTCTTTAGAAAATTAATTTGGATTATTGTTCCAATTAGTAGTTGCTTATTCTCAGTTATAATTATGATGGGGTTACTTGGGATTTTAGGTTGGAAGGTAACAGTTATATCTTCTAATTTTATTGCATTGATGCTCATTTTAACAATGGCTATGAATATTCATATGAGTACTCGTTTTCTTCAACTAAGAAAAGATTACCCCACAAAAAATAATCTTGAAATCATATCTCTTACAACAAATAAAATGTTTTGGCCTATTTTATATACAGTCTTTACTACTGTCTTTGCTTTTTTGTCTTTAATTTTTAGTGGAATTAAACCAATTATTGATTTTGGTTGGATGATGACTTTTGGATTAATCATATCATTCATTATTACCTTCACCCTTCTTCCAACTCTTTTGAATTTTACACCAAAAAAAAACATTTCTCTTAAAAAAGAACAAGACACCAAAATTACAAATTTTTTAGGCCTTCTCTCATTAAATAACAAAAATACAATTTTTGGTGTAACTGGAATTATTGTTATTTTGAGTATGATTGGAATTAGCAAGCTTGAAGTAGAGAATAGCTTTATTAATTATTTTAATAAAAATACTGAAATCTATAAGGGAATGAAACTTATAGATGAAGAATTGGGTGGCACTACCCCACTTGAGGTTATTTTAAAGTTTCCCGTGACCAAAAATGAAGAGACATCAACTGAAGATGATGAGTTTGAAGATTGGAGTGATGAAGAGGATGAAAATGATGAAAAATATTGGTTTACTAAAGATAAAATTGATAAAATAGCTTCAGTTCATAATTACTTAGATAGTCTCCCCCAAGTTGGAAAAGTTTTATCTTTTTCTTCAATCATTGATGTTGCAACTCAGTTAAATAATAACAAGCCTCTTGGCACTTTAGAAATGGGAGTTTTATACTCTAAGATTCCAGAAAGTATTAAAACTGAAATTATTGATCCATATTTATCCATTGAGGATAATGAAGCTAGAATAAGTTTAAGAATTATAGACTCACAAGAAAACTTAAGAAGAAATGATTTAATAAATAAAATAAATTTTGACCTAAAAAATAAAATAGGATTAAAGGAAAGTGAATTTAAACTAGCTGGAGTTTTGATTTTATTTAATAATTTATTACAAAGTTTATTTAAATCACAAATTCTAACTTTAGGGTTGGTCATGATAGGGATATTTTCAATGTTTATAGTTCTTTTTAGAAATATTAAATTATCTCTTATTGGTGTAGTTCCTAATTTTATTGCAGCATTTTTTATTTTGGGGATCATAGGTCTTCTTGGTATTCCTCTAGACATGATGACTATTACCATTGCAGCAATAACTATTGGAATAGCAGTAGATAATAGCATTCATTATATCTATAGATTTAAAGAAGAATTTGGTAAGTTTAAAGATTATAATAAAACTCTAAAAAAATGCCATTCAACAGTTGGGGTTGCAATATTAAATACATCTATCACTATTGTCTTTGGATTTTCAATTCTAGTTTTATCTAAATTTATACCTACAATTTATTTTGGAGTTTTCACGGGGCTTGCAATGTTGCTTGCTATGATATCAGTTTTAACTTTATTACCTGCTTTAATCCTAACAGTAAAACCATTTGGAAAATAATTTAAATGCTTGAAGCCTTTAAAGATTTTTATGATGCTGTATCTATTATTGATTTATTTTATTTAATTATAACTATTTTTTCTCTAATTAGTTGCTACAGAAAAGGATTTGTCTTAAGTGTTTTATCCATGGCAAAATGGTTGCTTGCATATGTCGTTACTTTGATCATATTTCCAAGAGTAAAACCTTATTTCAGGGACATTATTGATAATGAGTATGTTTTAGATGTAGGTCTTGGAATTGCTATTTTTGTAGTAGTAATTTTTTTAGTGTTACTTATTAATAAAGGAATAAGTAAAGCAGTAAGCTACACAGGAATTGGTGGCCTAGATACTACTTTTGGATTCTTTTTTGGTTTTATTAAAGCTTATATAATTTCAGTTTGTATCTTCTCAGGGTTTCATATTGTCTACAATCACGATAAATGGCCTATAAACAAAGATCAATCATACGTCTTTCATTACTTAGAAAAAGGTAGTAATTATCTCATAAAAGAGTTTCCTAATGAAAAAACATATCAAGATTCTAAAGAAAAAATTGAAGAACTTTGATCCAAAATTAAAAGAAGAATGTGGTGTATTCGGTGTAAGTAATGCAAAAGATGCTTCTGCTTTAACAGCTCTTGGTCTTCACGCACTTCAACATCGTGGCCAAGAAGGTTGTGGAATAGTATCTTTTGATGGAGAAAAATACTATTCAGAAAAAAGATTTGGACTAGTTGGTGATAATTTTAATAAAGAAAAAGTTCTTAAAAACCTTAAAGGAAACCATGCTATTGGTCATAACAGATACAGTACAACTGGTGAAAATACTTTAAGAAATATCCAGCCTTTTTTTGCAGATACGAATGCGGGTGGAATTGGGGTTGCACACAACGGAAATTTAACAAACTCAATTTCTCTAAGAAAAAAATTGGTTGAAGATGGAGCTATTTTTTACTCAACCTCAGATACCGAAACAATTGTTCAATTAATTGCTAAGTCAAAAAGAACTAAAACAATTGATAAAGTGGTTGATGCAATTTTTCAAATTCAGGGTGGCTATGCTTTAGTTATGTTAACACAAAATTCATTGATTGGAGTTAGAGATCCTTATGGTATTAGACCACTAGTAATTGGAAAATTAGGTAATAGCTATGTTCTAGCTTCAGAAACATGCGCGCTAGATATAATTGGTGCAAAATTTGTAAGAGATGTTGAAAATGGAGAAATTATTTTAATAGAAAATGATAAGTTAGAAAGCATCAAACCCTTCCCTCCTAAAAAAGTGAGACCATGTGTTTTCGAATATATTTATTTTGCAAGACCTGACAGTATTCTTGATAATAAAACTGCTTACGAACATAGAAAAAATATTGGAGTGGAACTTGCTAAAGAAAATGATGTAGATGCAGATATAGTTGTTCCAGTTCCAGATAGTGGTAACGCTGCAGCTCTTGGGTTTGCTCAACATTTAAAGATGAATTATGAGCATGGCTTAATAAGAAATCATTACGTAGGACGTACTTTTATTGAACCTAGTCAAAAAATTAGAAGTTTAGGAGTAAAGTTAAAATTAAACGCTAATAAAACTACAATTAAAGATAAAAAAATTATTTTAATTGATGACTCGCTTGTAAGAGGCACAACTTCACATAAGATTGTTAAAATGTTATACGATGCAGGTGCGAAAGAAGTTCATGTCAAAATTGCTTGTCCAGAAATAAGATATCCTGATTTTTATGGCGTTGATACTCCTACTAAAAAGGAATTGTTAGCTGCAAATAAAACTAATGATGAAATCTGTGAATATATTGCAGCAAAATCTCTAAAATTTTTATCTCTAGATGGGTTGTATAGAGCAGTTGGTTTTGAAAAAAGAAACGAAACTTACCCTCAGCTAACAGACCATTATTTTACAGGAGATTATCCAGTAAAACCTATTGATGAGTTAGGAGACAATAAAGTAACTCAATTATCTTTATTAAGCACTGCATCAAATAATTAGGTATGAAGACGGTTAATTTTACTGAAATGAAAGATGGAACTAAAGAAGAATACTTAATACTCGATAAACATGAGCAAGATTATATCAACGGAACTGCAGATAGAATTTTAAACTTTATGGATGGATTAAATTCAACATTAGAAGGATATAAAATCACTAGACTTGAACATTCTCTTCAAGCAGCAACTAGAGCCTTTAAAGATAAAGCTGATGAAGAAATGGTAGTCGCAACTTTACTTCATGATATTGGTGATGAATTAGCTCCTCTTAATCATTCAGAATATGCAGCATCAGTTTTAAAGCCATATGTTAGCGAAAAAACTCATTGGATAATTGAAAAACATGGAGAATTTCAAATGTATTATTATGCTCATCATTTAAGAAAAAATAAAAACCAAAGAGACAAATATAAAGATCATCCATATTATCAAGACGCAGTAGATTTTTGTGAAAAATGGGATCAATCCTCATTTGACCCAGATTATGAAAATATGATCTTGGAAGAATTTGCTCCAATGGTTAAAAAAATATTTTCCAGAAAACCATATTCTTTACTTTAAAATTATTAATAAGCTATAGTCTTAAAAATGATTACAAATAAAAATCAAATTATTGAATATTTCAAATCTGGGATAAAAAAACCTCAAGATTTTAGGATTGGAATAGAACACGAGAAGTTTTTGTTTAATAATGTAGATAATAAAAGAATTAATTATTTAAAAGTTAAAGAAATGTTTTCAGCTCTTCTAGAGTTTGGCTGGAACCCTATCTTAGAAAAAGAAAATATAATAGGGCTAAACAAGGGTGGCAAAAGTATTACTCTTGAACCTGGAAATCAAATAGAATTATCAGGTGATAAGCTTAATCATATCCATGAAGCTTGTGCAGAATCTCAAGATTATTTATTTGAATTAAGACAAGTTACTCAAAAATTAAATATTAATATTGTAAGCGCTGGATTTGATCCTATTTCAAAACTTGATGAAATTCCAAACAATCCTAAACAGCGATATAAGCTAATGACTAAAGATATGCCTTTAGGAGGAGAATTAAGTTTAGATATGATGTACCGAACTTGTGGCACTCAATTAAACATTGACTACGACTCAGAAGAAGATTTTATTAAAAAATTTAAAGTTGTTAACTCTATTGTTCCAATTTCTATTGCTTTATTTGCAAACTCAGCGATTGTAGAAAAGAAAAAAAGTAATTATCTATCCTACAGATCTAAAGTTTGGCAAAGTACTTCAAGAGGAGGCCTTCCTAAAATATTTTTTGAGAAATTAGACTTTGAAAAATACGCAGAATTTATAATCAATTTTCCTATTTTATTTATTCAACATGAAGATACTTATATTTCTGGAAGAAAATATACTTTTAAAGATTTTATGGATGGTAAAATTGATGAAATTGGAAATCGATTACCAACTGAAACTGATTTAACTACTCACTTAAGCACAATCTTTACAGAAAATAGATTAAAGAAATATATTGAACTTCGATCAATGGATACCTGTGGTTGGGATTGTCTATGTTCAGGACCAGCTTTTAATATCGGTCTTTTATATGGAAATTTAGATGAGGTTTATGAGTTAATTTCAACTTGGGACAAAGATAAAATTATTAACGCATATATTGAAGCTCCTCAAAAAGGATTCAACACTCAACTTATGGGTAAAGATCTTCTTTATTGGGCACGAACATTGTTAGACTTATCTTATAAAGGCTTAGAGAACAGGGATATTCTTAATAAACACGATAAAAATGAAACCTTATTTTTAAATCATTTACAAAAAGTAATTGATAATAAAACAACTAATGCAGATCATATGATTAGTAAATTTTCGAAAACTGAAGATTTAGATGAATTATATGACAAATAAAATTGTTGCTATTCAAGGAAATCACCCCTCAAAATTAAACCCTGAAACAGACACAAGTGTTTTTCTTGCTCATGAAATCCAAAGCAAAAACTACGAGATATTTTATTATGACCCAAAAAATTTATCGGTAATTAATTCAAAAGTAATTGCCTCAGGATTTTTTATAAAGTTTAATTATAAAGATAAAAAATTTTTTAAAATCTTAAAAAAACAAAAGCTAGATCTTACAAAATGTAAATTTATTCTAATTCGTCAAAATCCCCCTTTTAATCTTGAATATATTTCAGCAACTTACATTCTAGATTCAATTAAAGATAAAGTTAAAATTTTAAACAACCCTACTTCAATTAGAAACGTATCTGAAAAGCTATATTCAGTTAGATACCAAAAATTTATGCCAAGAACTATTTTTACTCAAAACATTGATGAAATTAAAAACTTTTTTAGAATATATAAAAAAGTAATAATTAAACCTATTCATAGTTATGGAGGAAATGACATTCATCTTTTAAATAAATTTAATTCAAAATTAATCAATCAATTTATCAAAAAGCATGATCACATAATGTGTCAAAAATTTTTACCTAAGATTAGCAAAGGAGATAAAAGAGTTTTTTTAATAAATGGTAAAGTATGTGGTGCAATATCTAGAGTACCAAAACAGGGTTCTTTTTTAAGTAACATGAGCAAAGGTGCAAAACCAATTAGTATTAAATTAACCAAAACAGAGAAAAAAGTTTCAAAATTAATTGCTAAAGATCTTAAAAAAGAAAATATTTTTTTTGCTGGAATAGATTTTATAGATCAGAAATTAAACGGTGATATCAATGTAACATCACCTACAGGATTAAAAACATTATACGATTTGTCAGGGGTTAATCTTGCAAAAATATTCTGGAAAGAATTAAAAGCATGACAAACCTATCAGACCAACAAAAAGGATCTTTTTTAGCATTTGTTGCGGTAATGTTTATTACGCCTGATAGTTTATTTATTAGATTGTCGAACGTGGATACTTGGGGTTTAGTATTTTATCGTGGAATGATTCCATTTTTTACTGTCTTGATTGGAATGTTAATCGTTTATAAATCTAATTTTTTTAAGATGTTATTTAATAGTGGTTATCATGGTTTAATTTTTATAACTACTTTCTCTATTACTAATATTACTTTTGTAGTCTCTATCCAGAACACTAATGTAGCTAATACTTTAGTCATGATTGCAATGGCACCTATGTTGTCTGCAATTTTAGGTGCTATTTTCTTAAAAGAAATACCTGATAGAAAAACTTGGATTGCAATTGCGGTGACCTTTTTGGCTGCAGTTTATATTTTCTACGACTCCCTTCAATTGGGGAATGTTTATGGAGATATCTTAGGTTTTATCACGGGCCTTGGACTTGCAATTAATGCTGTGACTATCAGATCAGCTAAGAAAAAAAACTTACTACCTGCAGCAGTTGTTGGAAAATTGTGTGTTGCAATATTTGCTATGTTTTTTATCGAAACCTACACTTTAGTTGACCGAGACTTATTTATCGTTCCTTTAATGAGTATTATGTGTGTTGCTATTCCTTTTGTGCTTGTAACTATTGCTCCAAGATTTATCCCTGCTGAGGAGGTAAATTTATTCTTTCTGTTAGAGACTATTATTGGTCCATTCTGGGTTTGGATGGTAATTAAAGAACAGCCTAGTATTGAGACTATCCAAGGTGGGATGATCATCATTTTAACGATCGCAATTCACTCATTTCTAAAGCTTAGAAAATCATAAGCCTCTAAATACATTTAACTTGATTTGGCCACAAATCAGAAATAGATACCGATTCAGATGGAAAAAGTATTAAAAAATTCATGGGCATTATTTTTAGGTATGGGTGCACTTATGCTTGCTTATGGATTTCAAGGATCATTGCTTGGAGTTAGAGCTGTAAAAGAAGAATTTAGTTTAACAGCAACAGGATTTATGATGTCTGGTTACTTTGTTGGTTACTTTATTGGTGCTAAAACTATTCCACAAATAATTTCTCGTGTAGGACATATCAGAGTGTTTGCAGCTTTTGCTTCTATTGCTTCATTGGTAGTTTTAATTCATGCAGTATATGTAAGTCCTTTTGCCTGGTTTTTACTCAGAGTACTTACAGGAATAAGTATGGTCTCTATTTATACCGTTGCTGAAAGTTGGTTAAACGACAGAGCAAGTAATAAAAATAGAGGAAGTGTTTTGTCTGTCTATATGGTTATCTTATATGGTGCTATGGGGCTTGGAATGTTTTTACTTAACTTTAGTGATCCACTAAACTTTGAACCTTTCATATTGATTTCAGTCATAACTTCAGCTGCACTAATTCCAATATTGCTTACAAAAAGAAAAGCTCCGACATTTAAAAAGATATCTACTATGTCTTTACAGGAAGCATTTATCTCATCTCCATTTGGAATGGTTAGTTCATTTTTTTATGGAACTATTCAATCTGCATTATTTACTCTGCTAGCAGTATACGCAACAACAATGAATTTTTCTATATTTCAAATTTCATTAGTTACATTTATGCTTGCAGTATCAGGTGCAATCTCTCAATGGCCTATTGGAAAATTGTCTGATATGTTTGATAGAAGAAGAGTGATTATTATAGTGACTTTTGCAGCAGCATTCTTTGCTTTTTGTGCAATTTTATCTTCAAGACAAATGTATTTACCAGGTGATTTAGCGACCAGTAAATTTTGGTTTTATATTTTTTTAATTTTATTTTCTTTTTGTAGTCTTCCAATGTTCTCTTTAATTTTAGCACATACCAATGATTTTATTCCTAAAGAAAAATTTGTTGCAGCAGGTGCTAGTTTACAGTTTACATTTGGTATGGGCGCAATGGGTGGACCTTTTTTGTGTTCAGTTTTTATGGGTTTCGTTGGACCTAATGGTTTTTTTATTTTCTTAATATTTTTTCATGCTTTGATTGGTGTTTATGGACTTTATAGATCAAAAGTTAGACCTGTTGTTGAAAATCCAGACTCTCAATTCGTTGCAATGCCACAATCAATTACACCAGCTGGTATTGAATTAAACCCTTCAACTGAACCTATTGAAGATCCCATTAAGCCATCTTTAGAACCAATAGCAGAAGAGAATAAACCTAATAATTATTAGTATATTATTTATTTTAGAGATTTAATTTGAGAGTAAATTTTATCTTTATCTGTTTGACCAATGGTGCGTGACAATTCTTTGTTATCTTTATAAACAACAATTGTAGTCCAATAATCAATTCCTAAAGATTTTGCTATTTTTTTATCTTTTGTTTGTTCAAAACTTAAGAATATCACATCTTTAAAATCCTGTTCTGCTTGCTTTAATATTTCAACCTGCTGAGCACAAGTTACGCAAGTTTTGTTCCACGAATGAATTACGACGGTTTGTCCATCTAATTGTGATTTTTGAAATATTTCATCGGTAAAAGTAGTTTCTTTACTTATAGCAGTTGAATTAAAGCCAAATATCAAAAGTACTAAAATTAATATGTTTTTCATATATATGTAATTTATATTGGTTTTATTTTTGTGTAATTAAACAAATTGTCTCTATATTTTTATTTAATAACCTAAATTTCTATCTATTTGATTAATCAATTCTTTATTTGCTATAAACAGTATTAAGTTTTTAAAGAATATTTTTAATACCATTTCAATATAGTTGCCTTGACTATCTGATGAAATATGAGGAGTGATAATTAAATTTGGCGTATCCCAAAGACTAGAGTTTTTTGGAATAGGTTCATGAGAAAATACATCTAAAATAGCCCCTGCTATTTCATTTTTTTCTAATTTAATTCTTAAAGCTTCATAATTTAGAACAGATTGTCTGCCAATATTAACAATTCCACAGGTAGATTTAAGACTATCTAATCTAGTCTTATTAATTAATCCTTTTGTTTCTTCTGTTTCAGGAACTGCAAGATATAAAAAATCAGCATTTGGTAATACTTCATCTATTTTATCAAAGGTAATTACTTTTGAGCATCCCTCAACATTTTTTCCTTTTCGATTAACTCCGATAACTTCAGCTCCAAGTTTACTTATATGTTTTATCATCGAACCACCTAAAGATCCGGTTCCAACTACAACAACCTTAAAGCCTTCAATAGGTTTGCTTAACAAAGTAACAAACTCTTTATTTTTTTGGTTTGTAACTATTTTGGTCATTTGATTTTGAAGCATTAAAATACTCATCAAACCAAATTCGCCTGCTTTTTTAGCATGCACTCCACTACTGTTTGTTAAAACTAAATCTTCTTTCATCCAATCAAAAGGCGATAGATGGTTAACTCCAGCAGAGCTTACATGTATCCATTTAAGGTTTGGTGCAATAACTTTAATATTTTCTGTTGGAAACTGCCAACCAAGCAAAATATCTGCTTCTTTCATAGAGGTTAGATAATTATCATCATCCCAATCGACTAAATATTCTATCTTTTCTTTAATTTCTGGAAATTGACTAAGTCCTTTTTCGAATTCTTCTTTAGTTATTGTGCTATGCTTTTCACCTTCTGGATCACAAGGTAAAAAACCCTCTTTCCAGTGGTTATTTCTTATATGAATTTTAATTTTATTCATTTGTTAATCGCTATCTTATATTTAATTTATTCAATAAAAAATATATTATCATATAGATTAATAAAAATATTATGCCTACATTTGATGTGATCAGTAAAATTAATTATCAAGAATTTGATAATGCCTTAGCTAATTGTTTAAGAGAGATTAGTAACCGATATGATTTTAAAGGACTTAATATTTCAATTGAGCGAAAAGATAAAAATATCACAACAATAGCCACAGACGAACTAAAGCTAAAACAAGTCAATGAACTATTAGAAACTCATCTTGTAAGAAGAAAAGTGGATCCAAGAGTATTAAGTATTAAAAATTCAGAAGGTGCAACAGGTGGAACCATTCGTCAAGTTAGTGAATTAAAAGAAGGAATTAGCCAAGAAAATGCAAAAAAAATTATTGGAGATATAAAAAAACTTAAACTTAAAATTCAGATCAAAATCCAAGGAGAAGAATTAAGAGTAGATGGAAAAAAAAGAGATGATCTCCAGGATGCAATAGCTGCAATTAAGACAATTGATATTGGTCTTCCTATTGAATTTATAAATTTTAGAGATTAAATATTAAGTCCACCCACCATCAACAACAATACTTTGTGCTGTAATCATTTTGCTTTCATCTGAAGCTAAAAATAATGCTGCATTTGAAATATCATGAGGTTGAACCTTGTCAGGTAAACATTGTCCCTCTTTAATTTTTTGTTCTGTGGTATCGTCTACATATTTTTCTATTTGTTTTTTTGTCATAGTCCACCCTGGAACTAATGTATTTACTCTAATTTTATTTTTACCATATCTTCTAGCTAGACCATTAGTTAAACCATTCATTGAGGACTTAAATATTCCATATAAAATAGTTTTATCATTTTTTCTCATCCAACCAATTGAACCTAAATTAATTATAGTCCCTGACCCCAACTCTATCATACTCTTGATCACAGCTTTTGCTGTAAAGACGTGAGGTCTTAAATTAGTTTGATACTCCCAGTCAAAATATTCATGTGTAGTGTCATTAAACTCATGCCTTTCATCATTTGCAGCATTATTTAAAAGTACTCCAATATTTCCAATATGCTTTATACAATGTTCTATTGAGGCTTCTAAGGTTTTAAGATCTACAATATCGCACTTATAAAACTTAGGAACAAAACTACAATCGCTTAACTTTTCAATTAGTGCATTAGCTAATTTTTCATTTCTTCCAACAAAAGCAACTTTTGATCCCTGTTTTGCAAAAGCTTCAACGAAGTCCGCTCCAATTCCTGAGCTACCACCCAGTATAAATACTACTTTGTTTTTTAAAGAGGGATATACCGCAGAATTATTATTCATATTTCAAAAATAAATTTTATTTAATGGTCAAAGAAAACGCAAGTAAACTGTGTAAAATCATTCAGGAAGCTGGCGATTATTTGGGGAGTTAGAGGTCCACACTACCTCACACTAGCTGACACTACCTTACACTAGTTATGCGGACTATTTACAATTCATAAAAAATTAATCGTTAAAATAAAAAACTAATTAGAAGAAATTCTAGTAGATTTAGAGATAAATCAAATGGTACATTCTAGATCTTTTTGATAACATTTTATTGTGAAAAAGCTTTTAGGGATCGTGGTTCTGGGTTTGTCATGATTGAATATAGAAGAAAAGAGAACTTATGAATGTATTTATAATTTTATCAGTGCTTATAATTGTTATTGGAGTTCTCTTATTAGTAACTACTCCATCGGTATTATTTACATTGAATTGGAAAGAAAAAACAGGAAAAGAAAAAATCCTAATGTTTATATTTTATAGTATTTTGGTTTATATAATAAATATCATTTATTGGATTATAAGATAAAAACTTTTAGGGATCCTGGTTCTTGGTTATAGGATTTTATAGGATAACTAGATACAAACTAGATACAAAAGAGATAAAACAAGAAATGGGACAGTGTGAACAAGGAAAACGCAAGTAAACTGTGGAAAATCATTCAGGAAGCTGGCGATTATTTACTGGGGCAGCTGCCCGAACATCCAAATCATCCCAAAGGGAGAAACCCCTATGCTCATGTTGCAATTTGTGTGAAGGATCATTTTGATGCAAGTTACAAAGATATTCCAGATGAAAAATTTGATGAAGTTGTAAAATATATTGAATTTTTAAAACAAAATCCTAGTTAGATTTTTTTAAAATTTCTAACAATTGATCTACATCACTATCTTGGGTATTCCAAGCAGCAACTAATCTTGTTGATTTTCCATCCAATTCATCTTCGTTCATTTTATAACCTTCTGAATTTAAATGTTCGATCATGTTTCTTGGAAACTTTGCAAAAACTTCGTTAGCTTCTGTTGGATATGAAAGTCTAATATCTGAATGATGGGTTAATCCTTGACTTAATTTTTTTCCCATTTTGTTTGCATGTTTTGCATTTTTTAACCATACGTCATTTGAAATATAGGCATCTAATTGAGCTGAAACAAAACGCATTTTTGATAATAAATGCCCTGCTCTTTTCATTAAAAAAGCAATATTACCAACTAAATCCTTCTTAAAGAAAATTATTGCTTCTGCTGCAAGACAACCGTTTTTGGTTGCACCAAATGACAATACATCAATTCCTGATTTCCAAGTCATCTCAGCAGGCGTTACATCAAGAGAAACTAAAGCATTAGCAAATCTTGCTCCATCCATATGCATATTTAAATTATGTTTGTGAGCAACATCTGAAATCTTTTTAATTTCATCTATTTGATATACCTCTCCAGTTTCACAAACTTGAGTAATACTTACAGATGATGGTTGAGTGTGATGCACTATTCCTTTCCCCCCAATTGACTGATCTAATTCATCGGCTATAATTTTTCCATCAATACCTTGTAAGGCAACTAGTTTTCCTCCTCCTGTATAAAATTCAGGAGCACCACATTCATCTGTATTAATGTGAGATAATCTATGACAATAAATATTTCCAAATGATGGTGTCATTGTAGATAAAGCTAATGCATTAGCAGCAGTTCCTGAGGCAGTTGGAAAAACAATTACTTCTTTTTCAAATATTTCTGAAAATTTGTCCTGTAATTCAGTTGATATTTGATCGTTGCCATAAGGAGTACTATCACCTTCATTTGCTTTTAAAATTGCATCCAATACTTCTGGGCAAGCACCTGCAACATTATCTGAAGCGAATTTTACGCGCTCCCTTTTTGTTTTAATTTTAGCCATATTATTGTTTTGGAAAATAATCCTTTAGGGTACCTTCTCGATAAACATCTGCTGTACAACAATGTAATCCTCCACCAAAAGCATAAGCATCTCTAAGCTCAACTGGTATGACTTCCATTCCAAGTTTATCTAGTTGTTCTGCTTGATAAACCTCACTTTTTTCAACACAAACTGTTTTAGGATCAAGCACCAATACATTCATGGATAGCCATGTTGAAGAATAACATAATGGTGGTGGTTCATTATGTGCTGGTTGAGCACTATCAACGATTTCCCAACCATTATCTTCAAATAATTTTCTTTGTTCTTTTGGTAATCTTCTTTGAGGATTATTGATAATTAATCCCTCTTTAATTGGTGTAAAAGTAGCATCAATATGAATTGGATAAGGATCCCCTGGAAAGTTAACCGCATGAACTCTATGATCTTTGTAATGTCTTTTTAACCAATCAATTCCTTTTAAATTTGTTGTAAAACCATGCTGTACTACTAAATCTTTTCCAAATCTTAAAACGTCTGCTGCATCAAATAACGGTTCTTCTTCTGTAGTTACAAAAAATTTATCTTCAGTCCATTCTAATCTTTTTTGAATACCAATTTTATCTGACAAGTAATCTTTTCGATAATCTTTATCTGTTAATCTTGGTTTTGGAGCAGACTCATGTCTCATGTTAGGATCTTGATTATAATACTCTTGAAGCAAAGGTCGGTAACAAAGATATTCAAACCATCTACAACGATAACTCATTGTTGCTTCTAAAATTTCATTACCAACAGTAAGCAAAACATCTCTTGGTGGCATACAGCCAAACATAGTTTCTGATTCCCAATCAGGTGTTGAGGTTTTATTGTTAAAATCAATTGGAGTTGGTCTATCTACTTTAACTCCTTTTTTAATTAGCATGTTTGAAAAATCATCTAAAAGTTGATTGGCTTTATCAACTGTATCTTTGGTTCTTGGGCCGAACTGACCTCTCATATCACTATCTTCAGGAACTTTAGCATCAAGCGCTGGCTCTGGAGCTGGTATACAAGTTCCATCAGCTCTTCCTACGATCACATGTTTTAATGGATCCCACTCATTCCAACTATTAACAATAGTTTTGTTATCACTCATAATTTTTAATTTTTTATAATATTATGTTCAGGCCCGAAAGGAAATTTTGTGATGTTTTCTGCGCCATCTTTACCGATTACCAATATATCATGTTCTCTATAACCACCTGCTCCTGGATTTCCTTCAGGTATCATTATCATCGGTTCCATTGAGATAACCATGTTTTCTTCAAGGACAGTGTCAATATCTTCTCTAAGTTCTAATCCTGCTTCCCTTCCATAGAAATGAGAAAGAACACCGAAAGAATGTCCATACCCAAAAGTTCGGTAATGCAAATATCCTAGTTCCGCAAATAATTCATTTAACTCATGACAAATATCTGAGCATTTAACACCAGGTTTAATAAGTTCTAATCCTCTTTTGTGAACTTTAACGTTCGCCTCCCATGCTTTTAATGATGCATCATCTGCATGATCTAAAAATAATGTTCTCTCTAAAGCCGTATAATATCCTGAAATCATTGGAAAAGTATTTAGAGACAAAATATCTCCATTAATTAGTTTTTTATTTGTCTTTGGATTGTGTGCGCCATCAGTATTAATACCTGATTGAAACCAAACCCAAGTATCCATATATTCAGCGTTAGGATATGATTTTACAATTTCACGTTCCATTCGATCACGACCTGCTATTGCTATCTCAATTTCTGTATTGCCTTCTTTGATATTTTTAACAATTTCTTCTCCACCTAAATCAGCAATTCTTGCTCCACTTTTAATGATTTCAATTTCTTCGTTAGATTTAATCATTCTTAGTTGCATCAAATCTCTTGAAATGTCACTGAAAACAGAAAATGTAAAAATAGATCCTATTTTTTCCTTCATATCTAAAGTGACATGATCATTTTCTAAACCAATATTTTTTGGAGGATCATCTCTTCCAATAATAGAGACTATAGCTCTTAAAAAATTATCTCTTTTCCAGTCTGTATAAATTACATTATCACAATGTGACCTTCTCCAAGGTTGGCTAGCATCAATGTTTGCTGAGATTGTTGAAATTTTATTTTTTGTGACCACACATCCATAAGGTCTTCCAAAAGAACAATAAATAAATCCAGTGTAATATGCAATGTTATGCATGGATGTTAAAATAACCATATCTAGATTATTTTTATCCATTACTTTTCTTAAATTATTAACTCTTCTATCGTATTCAGTATTTGAAAAAGGAAGTTTAACTTTCTCTCCATTTTTTAATGTAAAAAAATCGGGTCTTTCCATTTAATTTAAACCTATGTATCTTTTATTCCATCTCATCACTAAACTATAATAAGTAAGTGAAATAAAAAGAAAGAACCCTCCAATAATAGTATTGGTTGTTGGAATTTCATTTATACCAAATATCGGTAACCATACCCAGAAAATTCCTCCTATTACCTCAGTAAGAGACAATAAAGTTAATTCTGCTGCTGGAATAGCTTTAGATCCAATAGAATATAAAATTAACCCCAAACACACTAACGTTCCATGAAGAGAAAATAAAGAACTGTTATAACTTGAAGCAAAGAATACTAAATCTTGGCTTAAGATTATTATTGTTGCAAAGGTAAAACAGAAGAATCCAGCAAACGCAGTTGTTGTAAATTTTGGTGTTTCTTTACGCCACCTTAATGATACTGAAAACACCGCAAACCCAATTGAAGATGTGATGCCAAAAACAAATCCAACAAAAGATGTTTCGGTATTATTTCCTACAGCCATAATTCCAATACCCACAGCTGCAATCAAGATTGATATCCAAACATTTAAAGAAATTTTTTCTTTTAAAAATAAGAAAGCAATTAAAGCTGTAAAAAATGGCATAGCTGCAAGACATAATAAAGTTATTGCTGCACTCGTATTTGTTATAGAAAACATAAAAGAAATCATCGCAATACCTAGGCCAGATCCCCCTATTAAACCAGATAAACCCATTTTAGAATAATTTTTATAAAAATTTTTTCCTTCTTCAAAAAATAAATAGAGATTTAATAAAATAAATATCGTTAAACCTCTTCCAAAAATGTACTGCCAAGGTATTAGATGTGGATCATTCATATATCTAACTACCAATGGTCCAAAAGACCAAATAAGACCAGCAAACAAAACAACTGGAACAGCAGTTTTAGAATTTTTAAGCTGAAACATATTCAGATATTTAATTGCAAATAGATTTAACTACAACAAAAATGACAATGCCTATATTAAGATGATGTTAGATTGATTGGGGAAAAAGCAATCAACAATTTGGCCTTTTTTAAACTTTGATTTACCTGCTGGTAATAAAGTCCATATATTTGATTTTACAAATGACTTTATTCTGAAAGACTCTTGACCTTGAAGGATTTCTACTTCTATTTTTCCATTTTTAGTTGTGTTCAATTTACTCTTGGCAAATCTTGTAAAGTTTTTCTTCTTAGAAAAATTATTTTTTAAAATAGCTTTGAAAGATTTTTCCTCATTAATGCCTAAAATAATTTCAATATATGGATAGACAAAAAATCTAAAACATGCAGCTGATGACATTGGATTTCCTGGCAAACCAAAAATTGCTTTTTGTTTTCCTTTAATTTTAGCAAACAAAATTGGTTTTCCTGGTCTTATCGCAACACCTTTAAAATAATTAGATAGTTTAAAAGATTTAATAACACTTGGCACAAAGTCAAATTTACCCGCTGAAACTGCGCCTGAAGTGATAATAATGTCTGTATTAGATTTAAACATCTTAGTTATTTTTGATTTAAAAACTTTTTCATGATTATCTTTTAAAATTCCTCCATTTTTAAAATTAAATAGGAAATTTTGATCTAAATTTTTGATGTAATGACTATTAGAATTTCTAACTTTCCAATCAGGAATATTATCTTGATTAGATATTTCATTTCCGGTTGAAAAAAATAAAATATTTAATTTTTTTTTAACTTTTATATTTTTAATACCCAGTGTTTTAAATGCTAAAATGTGATTAGACTGAATAATTGTGTTTTTCTTAACTACTAATTCATTTTTTTTATAATCAGATCCTTTGAATCTCACGTGATTATATTTATTAATTTTTTGATTAACTAATATATATTTTTGATTATTTTTACTTGGGTAAAAGACAATTTGTTCTATTGGAATGATAGTATTAAAACCTTTTGGAATAATACCTCCTGTCATAATTTCAACTGCATCAAATTTTCGAATTCTTTTTTTAAAAGGTTTCGCCCCTGCCGCAATAGATCCTATAATTTTAAATTGTTGTTTGGTTAATTTTTTAATACTTTTTGTATCATTTGAATTAATTGCAAAGCCATCAAATGCCGCGTTATCTACTGATGGATAATTAATGTTTGAATAAATATTAGTTGAGGTAACTCTATTTAAAGAATTAACACTTTTAATTGATTCATTTTGAATCTTTATGATTCCTTTTTTTAAAATCTGCTTTGAATTTTGATAACTAATCATTTAATAAATTTACTTTAGCTTTTTCAAGATCTTCTCTAGTATTTATATTAAAGAATGGATTATTTTTATCAAACTTCATATTAATTATCTTGACGCCAACACTATCTGCCCAAACTTCAACTTTTCTTACTCCCTTTTCTAAATCTTCTTCTAATTTATCTATTAAATCAAGAGACCATAAACCAAATATATTGTGTCTTGTATTATTTGATTTAATAAAAAAAAGCTTACTTTCTTCAGGTTTTATCTTATTAAAAAAATCTTTTAATATCTGAGTTTTAAAAAATGGGGTATCAGTTGGAAAAGTTGAAACCCATTGATAGTCTTTATTATTATCTTTTATCCACTTCATTGCTGTAAAAACACCACCAAGTGGTCCCAAATTTTTTTTAAAGTCTTTTATCAGTGATATTTTATCTGACTTTTGAAATTTTATTAAGTTATTTGATATAATTAATAATTCTTTGAATTCATCATTAATTTCAGAAAGAATATAATCAATTAATAATTTATCAGCTAATTTCACC
>Ga0209140_1000098_pt1 | contig 55040 bp, 59 predicted proteins | sample SaaInlV_120m_DNA_3_FD_184666 | JGI IMG/M metagenome (GOLD analysis project Ga0209140, IMG submission 184666) | Marine microbial communities from expanding oxygen minimum zones in the Saanich Inlet - Saanich Inlet SI073_LV_100m_DNA (SPAdes) (version 2) | ecosystem: Environmental > Aquatic >... | reverse complement strand
GACTCTATGGTAGGTCAGATCTACCATCAATTCCCTGGCCCTCCTTGGGAACATCTTGAACATTACTGGAACAGATCGCCTTTGTCATTGATGGGGAATGTTAATACTCCAACAATGTTGCTAACCGGTGAGGATGATAGAAGAACGCCAATTTCGGAAACTGAGCAATTCTATCAAGGTCTCCGATTGCGTGGTATAGACAGTGCAATGGTTCGCCTTCCAGATACTTCTCATGGCATTGCAAGCAGGCCTTCGCGGTTAATCACTAAGGTTGATTATATTCTTGCTTGGTTTGAGAGATACCGTACCGATTTGGCAAAGATAGATTGAAAGCGCTCCGTATATTTTAAGGTAAATTGTTTAAAATGTGTTCCATATTTATATTTTAAGTTTTTTAAAAATAGCTGAAGCTGAGAAAGCTATCATTATTAAACCAAAAATAGATTCAACGGTGGCAATAATTTTTAGCATTCCTGATGGAACGATGTCTCCCATTCCCAACGTTGTATAAACATTTGCTGAAAAATATGTCAGGTTAATTAATGAATAATTTGAGCCATCAACAAATATCAACTCAGAACCAAAAAATTTAATAAAAACAAAATATAAAAATGCAAATAGAAAAATTTGTAACAAATGTGAAAAAAACAATGTGGAAAAAGAAAAATATAAGTTTTTACTTTCGACCGTTTTGATAATTTTTGAGTGCAAGGCAATCGAAAGAAAAAGGATTAACGAAATTAAAAAAATCATTAAAATAAACATTAATCTTTCAAGATTTTTTTAGCTTCTTCATCAAGGTTTTCATATTGATCAGATTCAACGCTCCACATAAAGCTCGCTATAACAAAATAAATGATTACGATAGAAACTGGAATCAATATAAAAACTACTTCCATTTATTTACCAGTAATTTATTGGAGTTTAAGACAACCAATATTGAGCTAACAGACATGCCTAAAGCAGCCATCCAAGGCCTAATTATGCCCGATGCCGCCAATGGTATAACAGAAAAGTTATATGTTATCGCCCACCCAATATTTTGTTTAATCGTTTTGTTCACACGTTTTGAGAAGTGAATTGCTTTGGGTAAATTACTGAGACCCCCGCCCAACATTACTGCATCAGCAGATGCATGAACAAAAGAATCAACCGGACGAAATGCTATTGATGTGTTTGCCACAGCCATGGCCGCAGTATCGTTAATGCCGTCTCCAACCATCATGACATTGAAACCATTTTTTTGTTGTCTCATAATTAAGTCTTGCTTTTTCTCAGTTGAGACACTTGTACAAAAATCAGTTATTCCAAGTTCATTTGCAATCATGGAGCCTTGGCTTGAATCATCCCCCGTATAGAGGGCAAGGCGCAGTTTACTTTCATGTAATTTTTTAATAGCAGTTTTTGCATCACTCCTTAGACTATCCTCAAGCTTGAACCAAGCAAGAAGTTCACTCGAATACAAGACGGTCCACAGCCCATCCTTATCTGGTTTTTTTAGGTCTTTATTAATAAATTTTGGATGGCCTAAATAATATTTCACACCATCAACATAACCACTCACCCCATTACCAGGATGCATTGATACATTTTGTGCAATCTTACCTGGGGTTGAAAAAGCAGATGCTATCGGATGGTTGCTGGAGTCCTCTAAAGCTGATGCTACTTTTTTTAGGGCTAATTCGTCCTGTGAGCCATTTAAAATTATATTCGTAATATTTAAATTTCCCTTGGTAAGTGTTCCTGTCTTATCAAATACAATAGAGTTTATGATCGATAATTTTTCAATAAAACTACCATTGCTAATTACCACTCCCATTTTTCGAAGGACTGTTGCTCCAATAGTATAGGCAGCCGGAGTTGCCAATGATAAAGCGCACGGGCATGAAGCAACCAGGACAGTTAGCATAATGACAAACCATTCCGTGCTACCAAGAAGATACCAAACCAAGCCTGTCAAAGCAGAAAACATTAATATGAATCCAACGAAATATTGGGAAACCTTGTCAGCTAAAATAGAAAATTTGGGTCTATAAAAAATTGATTGATTGTAAACCTGAGAAATCTTATTGACTGCAAAATCATTAAACCTAGTTGAAGCACGAATTTTAAAATCTCCATCGATATTAGTTGTGCCTGCAAGAACTTTTGATCCAATATTTTTATAATCAGGGATAGACTCTCCAGTGAATGACGAAGTATTAACAAACCCCTCTCCAGAAGTTATGAGCCCATCAGCAGGAAAAATTTCTTTTGGATTAATTACGAACTCATCTCCAATATTAATGTCGTGAATAGATATATTTTTTCCATTGAGCTTGATTTGTAAGGGCAGTAAATGGTCAATAAGACTTTTTGTTTTATGAAATTTAACTTGGGTCTTAAATTCAATATACCTTCCAACAAGCAGCAAGAAGGTAAACATAGTAATGGAATCAAAATACACATCGCCAGATTGATTGAGAATGGTATAAAGACTCAATAAAAAACCTGAGATAATTGCAAGCGATATTGGGACATCCATTCCAAGGTTTTTATTTTTTAAATCTCTATATGCACCTTTATAAAATATTGTTGCGCTATAGAGCGCAACTGGGATTGCCATAATTAAACCAGCCCATTGAAACAATCTTTCATAAGCTAAATCCATTCCACCTGGGCCAGCAAAGTACGTGGCTATGGCATACATCATGACTTGCATCATAGAGATGCCAGCAATGCCAATTTTTTTTAAGTAGTCTTTCTGCTTAGATTTAACGTATTGCGATGCTTCTTTCGAGATTTCTGGAGCAGCCTTAAAACCAATAGAAGTTAAATTGTTAAGTATGTCTGCAAGCGTTTGTAGGCTTTTAAATTCAAAATAAATTTTTTTTTCTAAAAGGTTGGACCTTAAGTTATTCAAATGAAACTTTTTAAGCTCTTTTTTTATTGAATTTAGACAAGCTGAGCATCTTATCTCGGGGGCCAAGAAGCTAATTGCATAGAGCCCAGATTTAATCTCTACAATGTTTGATAAGTGCTCGTATATTATTGATTCATCAGCCTTAGAAAGATCACTTAAATTTACGTTGCTCATGATTCATCACCTACAAAATGAACAGGGGAATGAATTTTCTTATTAACTCTCCATTTTTCGATGTTCGAGGTGACTGAAAAATTCCAAGCTCCACGATTGCTTGTTAGCAGTCTGATTAGATTACTGTTTAATCTAAAATATCCTCCTCCCTCGTTTTGCAATAAGAATGTTTGATCAAGGCTTCTATCCACCACATGAAACATCGTTAAGGTAATTGATTCTGATTCTGTGTTTTCTATATAAAGGTAGCGCCTGTTCATAGATTTGAAAAAAATTAAATTGATATCTTGCTCTGTAGCATTTTCAAGAAGCGTGATAACTTTGTTAATAGCCATGCCTTCTTTGTAATAATCATCAACCACCACATCATCTTTGTATAGGACAGCCATCACGAACATTAAAATACCAAAAACCACCGCTGCAAATGGAATAAGGCAAACAGCCCAGAACCATCCAGAACGATACCAAGCATCATTGAATTTATTCATTATTAGAAATGGGAGAATTTCCTATGTATCGAGAGGGATGCTCTGCGATTATCTTCCCTTGAGAAGAGGCAAGAATAGAGATTTCGTTAATGTCCTTGGGTAAATCTGTCGAGTTTACAATAATGTCTACAGCAACTTCCTGAATGGAATCTGGTGGTATAAAAAATAAATTCTCTGGTTTTATTTGATAATTTTTTAAACCTGCAATGCTTAAGTCAACTGAAATGGAATCCCTTGATTTATTTAATAGCTTAATTTGATAGGTATTTTGAATGAAATCGTTAGGAAGCTCGTGAAATAATTGACCTCTATCACGCATTACATTTAGGTCAAAGGTACTTCTCATTAAAAAAGCTGAAGTGATAGATCCAGTCATTACGATTAATGCAACCGCATAGCCAATGGGCTTTAACCTCAACCAGCTCATTGGCTTGCCTTCCATGATGTTCAGCGTTGTATAAGAAATTAAATTTTTGGGGTAACTCATTCTTTGCATGATTGAGTTGCAGGCATCGATGCACCGAGCGCAATTAATGCATTCATATTGCAAGCCATCCCTGATATCTATTCCAGCAGGACAAACTTGAACACACAATGTACAGTCTAAACAATCTCCGAGATTTTTAATTTTAAGATTAGTTTTTTTGCGCCCGCCTCTTGGCTCGCCTCTAAACTGGTTATAAGAAACTACTAATGTGTCTCGATCAAACATAGCTGATTGAAATCTTGCGTAGGGGCACATGTATTTGCAGACTTGCTCTTTCATCAAGCCAGCATTGATGTATGTTGCTGCAGAGAAAAAGATAACCCATGATAGAGACATAATATTTATATTTAGCAAATACATATCTGCTAGCAATTCTTGGATCCCATAGAAATATGAAATAAATGTGATGCCTGTTAGCAGAGAAATCATGATCCATAAAACATGCTTGTATGTTTTGCTAGCTACCTTTTTAAAAGTCCAAGGACTTTGATCTAATTTAATTTGCTGCTGTCGACTGCCTTCTACAAATGAAGTAATAGACTCAAATAATAGTGTCCACAGTGTTTGCGGGCATCCATATCCACACCAAATTCTTCCGAAGATGCTTGTTACAAAAAAAAGGAGAAATGCAAAAAATATCAGGGCCCAAGACAGCAAAATAAAATCTTGAGGCCAAAATGTAAACGAAAAAAAATGAAACTGACGAGCTGGCAGATCAAAGAGCACTGCGTGCCTGCCATCAATGTATATCCAGGGAATTAAGAAAACTGGGATTAAAATTATTAGCTGAACATATAATTGGATTTGATAATAAATGCCTTTAATTTTTCTCAGGTAAATTTTTGGTGCCTGCTCATACAGACTGGGCTGAGGGGCATCATCAATGAGCCTTGATTTAATTTTTTCCAATTTTTATAAACCTTGGTTTATGGATTTTCGTTACTTAATGATTGAATGTATGCATTAACAATATGAATTTTATCTGAGCTTAATTTATCCTTGAATGCAGGCATCACACCATTTCTACCATTTGCAATAACATCCATGATTCTCTCTTTAGAATGCCCATAAAGCCAAAGATCATTGGTTAAATTTGGAGTCCCAAGTGCAAGGTTGCCTGTGCCATCCATGCCATGACATCCAAAACAATAATTTTGAAAATATTCTTTTCCATTACCAACTAAATCTTCGTTGTAAGTACTCTTTGATATAGATAGAACATACTCGGCAACCTCAGAAACACCCCGCTCTCCAATTATCGTTAGCCAGGCTGGCATGACAGCATTTCTTCCATTGGTAATAGAATGCTGTATTGCCTCAGTAGAATCACCCCATATCCATTCGGAATCAACTAAATTTGGAAACCCAATACTGCCTTTTGCATCTGCGCCATGACATGCTGAGCAATGGACAACAAATATACGTTTTCCCATTTTGATAACCTCTTGGTTATCTAATAAATATTTTATGTCTTGGCTCCCATACTTTTCATAAATGGGTCCAAATTTATCAAGGGCGATTGCCTGTTTCTTTTCTAATAACTTGATTTGAGACCAGTCTCCTAAACCACTGAAATTCCCAAGCCCAGGATAATAAGCCAGGTAGCATAAACCAAAAACCATTGAGCCTATAAACATCCACAGCCACCATGCCGGCAGTGGATTGTCATACTCCTCAATTCCATCAACTGAATGATCAAGCTTTTCGCCAGGATTATCACCATTTTTATTTGATAAAAGTAAGATGAAAAAAAATAAAATTGATCCAAGCGTCCCCACAATAACGAACCACGACATTGAGCTACTCATTGCCACCGCCGTTTTTTATATCAATATTTAAAAAAGGTATTTTTGCAGCATCTTCAAATTTTGATTTTCGTGCTGACCCGTATGCCCACCAGCAAATAGCCAAAAAAGATATCATGCACAGCACTGTAGAAAAACCTCTTAAATCATCAATATTCATCAATTAGTTACCTCTAAGTGGGTTCCAAGCTGTTGAAGATATGCAATTAGCGCGGTTGCTTCGGTTTCATCTTGCAACAAACTCTTTGCATTCTTGATATCTTCATCGGCATAAGGAACACCTAATGCTTGAAAGGCGGCAAGTTTTCTTTCAATCAGGCGATCATCTAGTTTCTTTTTAAATAACCACTCAAAAGAGGGCATATTAGAGCCTGGAACGACTGATCTAGGATCCAACAAATGAAGTTTATGCCATTCGTCGCTATACAGACCTCCCACTCGCGCTAAGTCTGGGCCTGTTCTCTTTGACCCCCATAGGAATGGATGATTGTAAACAGCCTCTCCTGCAACTGAATAATGGCCATACCTTTCTACCTCGGCTCTTAAGGGTCTTATCATTTGGGAGTGACAAACATTGCAGCCCTCTCTAATGTATATATCTCTGCCCTCTAACTCTAATGCAGATAAAGGTTTTAAATTTTTAATAGGCTCCGTCATCACCTTCTGACTCATCAATGGGATAATCTCAACCATCCCACCAAAACTCACACCAATAATAATTAAGACCATCAAAACTAATAAATTTTTTTCGATAAAATTATTCATGCTAAAGATCCTAATTCACTTGGTGGTTGTGTAACCTTATGGGTCATATAAACGTTATATGCCATGATCAACATCCCAATAAAGAATATTGCTCCGCCAATAAACCTGACCACATATCCTGGATAGCTAGCTACCACCGAATCTATAAAGCTGTAGGTAAGGGTCCCATCAGAATTCACGGCTCGCCACATCAACCCTTGCATTAATCCATTCACCCACATTGAGGCTATGTACAGAACTGTGCCAATTGTTGATAGCCAAAAATGTAAATCAATCAACTTTTCGCTATACATTTCGCCTTGATTTCGTCCAAATAAAATAGGAAACAGATGATACAAAGATCCCATGCTTATCATGGCAACCCAACCAAGAGCTCCGGAGTGAACATGACCAATGGTCCAGTCTGTGTAATGTGATAGCGCGTTTACAGATTTTATAGACATCATTGGGCCCTCAAATGTAGACATCCCATAAAAAGATAACGAAACAATTAAAAATTTAAGAATTGGATCAGTGCGTAATTTATCCCAAGCACCTGAAAGGGTCATGATTCCATTAATCATTCCACCCCATGAAGGAGCCAATAATATTAATGACATAACCATTCCAAGACTTTGAGCCCAATCTGGCAAAGTTGTGAAGTGGAGATGATGGGGGCCAGCCCACACGTAAACAGCTACCAAAGCCCAAAAATGAACAATGGATAAACGATATGAATATATTGGCCGATCTGCTTGCTTTGGCACAAAGTAATACATCATGCCAAGAAACCCAGCAGTAAGGAAAAAACCAACTGCATTATGGCCGTACCACCACTGAACCATTGCATCAATTGCTCCTGGATAAATCGAATAAGATTTTGTAAGAGAAACCGGAATAGCCAAACTATTAAATATATGCAAAATGGCAACGGCCAAAATAAATGCAGCAAAAAACCAATTGGCTACATAAATATGTGGAGTTTTTCTTTTAGCAATGGTTCCAAAAAACAGTATTGCGTACCCAACCCAAACAATGGTTATGAGAATATCAATCGGCCATTCAAGTTCTGCATACTCCTTAGAACTTGTTAAGCCAAGAGGCAATGTAACTGCCGCAGATACAATTACCAACTGCCAGCCCCAAAAGACAAAAGCAGCAAGCTTATCTGAGATCAATGATGTTTGGCAGGTGCGCTGAACAATGTATAGGGAGGTAGCCATAAGAGCGCAACCGCCAAAAGCAAAAATAACTGCATTAGTATGCAATGGCCTGAGTCTTCCAAAATGAAACCAAGGACCAAAATTTAATTCAGGCCAGGCAAGCTGGGCAGCTATGATAACCCCTACAAGCATCCCAACAACTCCCCAAACTATTGTCATAATCGAGAATTGCTTCACAACTTTAAGGTTATAAGTACTTTGAGTGATCACTAAATATCCTTATTAAATTAGAAGATTTATGTGTATTTAAATGTAATTTCTAGACAAAAAAATTGATTTATATCAATTTTTTTAATGTTTCATTTCATATTTATAGCGTCCATACAAAATTCAATGCAATGACTATTGGGTCTATTGAGGATTTAAAATTGAGTGAACTGGGTAAATGTAATGACAGATCAGTTTTATCTATATCTGTGATATTTACTTTGGTATCTATGTATATTTTTCGTAGCTCAACATTAATAAAAAGATTATCTCTAATTTTGTAATCTAGCCCTGCTTGAAAAGCCAATCCTGATGATGATGAGAGATTCACCTTGGCTCCGCTTAAAGGTCCAATGCTGTCATCATCAAGAAAAAATGTATGATTAAGCCCCAAGCCGAGATAAGATCTTATTAAATCATTGTGAACAAAATACTTATTTAAGCTGATTGTGGGTGGCAAATGTGTGCCTTCAACAATTTTTAAGTTAGTGCCCAGCGCTTTGTCTCTAATTGAATGTTTAAAGGGTAAGCCAAGCAATAATTCGACTCCTACATCATGGCGAAGCATATAAGTAATGCTGGTTGTTAAGTTAGTTTTGTCATCAATATTAACAATTGGCCCATTGTTTGACTTAGGGCTGATCAGTGAGGTACCTCCCCTTATCAAAATATCTCCTTGGCTTAATGCCAGCCCATGAGAGCTATACATAAGAAGGCTAAGGCATAAAACTATCCAGATAATAAAATTACTTTTTTGCATTTTGAACTCCTTGTTACTTAGATATAAGAAATATCATGGACTCTAAGAAATAAAATAATTTGATTCGTATCAAAAATAGCCTTTAAAAATATACTTTTTCTCACTATTTTTTCTATTTGATATATGTCAACAATCACAAGTATTAAAAAAATTAAGATAAGATAAAAATTGATAAATATGCAGCACCTAATTGGAATATTATTTGACCCCAAGAATGAATGGGTTGCCATTAAAAATAACAATGCCTCAGTGATTAAGCATTACTATCAATACATTTTTATTATTGCTTTGCTGCCAACTTATTGCTGGTATTACGGATCAACAACTGTTGGCTGGGCTATTGGTTCATCAGGTTATATCAAACTAACATCGCAAAGTGCGTTTGAGATCATGGGTTTGTTTTATCTATCAATCTTGGTGGGAGTTTTATTTCTAGGATTTATGATTCACTGGATGTCAGAAACATACGAAGCAAGCAATTCATCAGTGAGTAAAGGAGTCGGGATAGCTGCTTATGCCTGCGCCCCAATGTTTTTGATTGGCTTAACTGGGATGTATCCCATCTTATGGTTAGATATTATTTTGGGGTGCTTAGCTTCTGGTTTTACTATCTACCTTTTGTATATAGGCGTCCCAATCATGCTTGATATTCCTAAAGAAAGAGGATTTTTGTATGCCAGCGCTATGGTTGCTGTTGGGTTGGTAATGTGTGCTGCTCTTTTAGGCATTACAGCTATTTTATGGGGACTAGGCGCCATGCCGATATTTACAGACTGAGTTTTCTATAAATTAATTTAAATTGCTATGCCGGCAGTAATGAAAAGAAAAATAAATAGGAGAACGTAAAAAAGCTCCATAGTGTAGGCATATATTGCAAGAGATGCTAATGATGGCAGGATTGCTCCCATGGCATAATCATTAAGTGCATTGATCTTATCAGATGAATATTCAATAAATTCGTGCGTTGAATGTTGAATCTTTTCAGCAAATAGCATCGATGTAGGAACAATTGCAATGGCCGTTCCAGCCATGGCAGTGTTCTTAATAAAATATCTTCTATCCATCAACTTATTCTAACGGAAAAAAAATTTTTAAAGCAAATAATTAAATAAATAGCTAATCTATATGCTGGCTGCATAATGCAAAAGCATCAGCTCCATAAATAGTTTCACTAGATGTTCTATTAAAACATGACAAAATTAAAGTTGAGCCTTGATTTTCATAATATGACCATTCAGGTGTGATAATAGCCTGATTATCACCTGGATATAAAAGATAGCGATTATCAACGATGCTTTGCATCGAAGTAGGCAAGGCTGTAATTTCATTGTATAGAGTCTCTAGTTCACCGGGATCACGAGTGGAGAATATTCGCTCAAAATCATAGTCAAAGTAAGCATTATCTACATTATGAATTCCTACCATCAGGCCATTTTGTAAACTATTTCTAATGTAACGTTCTGAGGTATTTTTAGATATTCGAATCAAGTCTTCATCCATCACAAAAGTTCCAAAATCAATATGCCATTCTGTTCCATTTGCTGATGTTTCATGCTGCTCAAAAAGAACCTTCGTATCCCCAAAAATATTTTCATAAGAGTGGATTACATTTCGAATTTTAAAAGTAGTATTTAACTTAAGATTGTCAATATTTAGCTCATATGGATTGTTATTTGAATCAAGCAGGTTGCCATCAGCGTCTGCAATAACATCAGCAAACATATATATATTATAAGTAAAAAACCCATCGACTAATTCCTCTTGGGGAGAATCGCTAAACAAATGAAATTTTACAGTTTCAAAATTTTCTTGCTTAAGAATTGATTCAACTAACCTGGTATCTAATGCGGTCCTTAAGTTAATACCATATTCATTCTCAAGCAGAAAAGAAACTGAATTAGTGACCTGCAAAAAATCTACTACTTGCTCTCCAAAATTTTGTAATGTCTGATCATTATTTGCAATAAAATCATCATAAAAAGAATAGACATCAATCTCAAAACGATCGTCGAGCTGTCGAAGCACATCATCAACTTCGCTCAAAACTCGATTCGCTATTGAATCTGCAGCAGCTCCACAACCTTCAATATCAGAGATGCTTCCATCTCCTAATAAATTATCAATATAACCAAAAAAGAGAGAGGTTAAAGGGGTGACATTAGCCCTATATTCACCTTGAATGCCTCCAGATCCACTTCCAAAATATGGAAAATAATATAAGTTATATGCGCTGGTTATTTCGCCTCTTTCTGAGTCATTTGCACCAACTGGAATCTCCGCAACTCTTGGCCTTCTCTGGCTGCATGGAATTGTCCAATTATCAATTCCACTAAATTGAGATTCTTCGAAGTAGTAAAACTGATTCTCAACATCCTCGTATGCGCTTGGCTCATTTGCATCTTGGGTGAGATTCCAATTAATATCTATAAAAACATTTGCGCCACTAATATAGCCATCAATTACTTTCGTAATAAAAATTTGATTTGATAAGCCGCTTAAATCACTCGTTGATAAAGAATCTTTTGAAGCGCTGCCAGAGCAAGTTGTGAGTAATAATAGTGTAAAAAATAATATAAGCGATCTCATTACAAATAGAGTACTAATACAATCTGTTCATTGTCAATTAAATGCAGTTAGCATTGAAAGCTGGAGCGGGAAACCAGGTTCGAACTGGCGACCTCAACCTTGGCAAGGTTGCGCTCTACCAACTGAGCTATTCCCGCTTTTGAGTTGGATAATATACATCCAAGGGAATATGCATTCAAGCTTAAAAAGACTGATATTTAGTAGCTTTTAAAAATGTAAAAATTTTTGACATAAATCAATTTTTAAATATTTCTTCTATGAATAATTAATTTCATGGGAGGAAAATAGAAATGGGTGTTTCAATGCTGCAAATTGATCTTTTAGGCTCGGCTATATCTGGAGCCTTGGTGGTTTTATTTGGAGCAGGCTATGCTCTATTGTTTGCATTTTCTCAATTAAAAAAAAGCAAGGGTATGCTGGCCTCCTCTTTTGCTTCTTACCTTTGCTTGGTCATAGCAATCAATTACTTGCTTAATGCTTTACAAATGTCTGGATGGGGCATTGGTTTAATTTGGTTTGTAATTCTTGGATATTTCTTGGGACCCATATTTATTTGGTATCTCACTTTGCAAACTCACAATGAGGACCTTAACAATGAATAGAGAAAACTACTGGGCATCTCAAACTTTTTGGAAAAAGTGTGCCATTTGGGTTACTGCAGTCATGTTTGTTATTTTAATATTTTTAACATTTGATTCAGTCTCAAAAATCACCGCCGGAACGGAGCGCGTTCCAGAATATAGCGTTATTAATAAAAAAGTGTTTTACAAATATAGCGAAGCCAGGGATATTCTTGTACCAGAAATTTGCTGCGAAGCACCTCTGTTTGGTAAAAAGCTCTCAAATGATGAGGCTGCAGATTTAATAGATTTAGGGAAGCTAACAATTCAGGCTAAAAACTGTATGAATTGTCACACCCTTCTAGGAAATGGCGCATATTACGCACCTGACCTAACAAAAGCTTGGCTTGACCAAGGCTGGATTAACGAATCGATAAGAGAAAATTTGATGGTTGATTTTCTTCTAGATCCAGAGGCAAATGCTAGATCTTTTGGAACAAATAGAAAAATGCCAAATCTTGGCTTAACCGAGGACGAAGCCAAAGCGGTAGTTGCTTACCTTAAGTGGATGTCAGCCATCGATACCAATGGTTTTCCAGCTTGGTTTAAACCTATCTATCAGGAGGAAGAATAATGGCTTTTGCTAACTTAAATCTTGGGCAGAAAGTTTCTGTAAAATATTTTATTGGAGCAATGGTTTTATTTATTGCTCAAATGGTTTTTGGTCTTCTTGCAGGTATTCAATTTATACAGCCAGAATTTCTTTACCAAATATTGGATTTTAATGTCACCAGGATGGTGCATATCAATGCCATGATAATCTGGTTATTGTTTGGTTTTTTAGGATCAGTGTATTGGTTGGTAGAAGATGAAGCAGGAACCTCTTTGGTTGGTTATAAATTAGCCAATATTGGATTTTGGGTATTGTCGATCGCAGTCACAATAGTGGTTTTAGTGTATTTATTTGTTCAAGTTGGATCGGGAACCCAGGCTTCACTTTGGTTGATTAATGAGGGCAGAGAATACATAGAAGCTCCTCGATGGGCTGACATTGGCATAGTGCTAGTAATGCTAGCTTTTTTTTACAACATTGCTGCAACCTTTATGAAGGGAAAATGGAGTGGTATTTCCGGTGTATTAGTACTCGATTTGTTAGCCTTGGCAGGCATTTATTTAGCGGGAATGTTCTATTCTCCAAACATTTCGATGGATCAATTTTGGTGGTGGTGGGTCGTGCACCTATGGGTTGAAGCAACATGGGAAGTTTTGGTGGCTTGCATCATGGCTTGGGGTCTTATGAAAACAATCAACGCAAGACGTGAGATTGTTACGACCTGGCTGTATGTCGAAGTTGCGCTAATGTTTGGATCAGGAATTCTTGGTCTGGGTCATCATTATTTTTGGATAGGCACTCCAGAATACTGGCTTACGATAGGTGGATTCTTTTCTGCACTTGAACCTGTACCCCTTGTGGCAATGCTTGTTCATGCTGTTTACGATACGGGAACGAAAAACTTAAAAGTATCCAATCACCCTGCTTTTGCCTGGTTTATCGCACATGTTTTTGGGAATTTTCTCGGCGCTGGTGTGTGGGGATTTTTTCAAACTCTACCTCAAATCAATTTATATACGCATGGAACTCAATGGTCAGCCTCTCATGGTCATCTAGCTTTTTTTGGAGCCTACGTGACAATAAATGTGGCTATGTTCTATATGGCCATTCAAAAAATAAGAGGTGATCAGATCTTTGGATCAGCTCTTGTAAATAAATATAGGTGGAAAACATCATTAGCGCTTCTAAACATAGGTGCCATGGGTATGACCATAGCTTTGCTGGTTGCAGGCTATCAGCAAGCTTTTATTGAAAGAGCTGTTGAGGGATCAACCTGGAGCGGTTTCTTTGAAGCTCAAAGCAATTTAACATTTATTGCATCAATGAATTGGAGGCTGTTATTTGGTGTCTTAATGACAATAGGAACCTTTGTTCTTGCTTGGGATTTACTGACAATTGGAAAAACTAATGACTCAAAAAATGCAACATAAAGCTATAAGCTTTTACAGGCCTTTAAAATTTTACTTATTAGTAGCCCTCTTTTCTATAAATACACAGGCAAATGATGTAGAAAGTGGAAAAAGTAAATCATCTATGTGCATCAGCTGTCATGGTGTTTCAGGCATAAGCTCAAACCAAATGTGGCCAAATTTAGCAGGGCAAAAGAGAGGGTATTTAATTAAAGCTTTGCAGGACTACAAGAGTGGTGAAAGAAAAAACGCCATGATGAACTCCATCTTAAAAGGTTTAAGTGAAGAAGATATCCAAGACATCTCCTCATATTTTTCATCTCTATCTGAATCAAACTAGGAAGCCTTATCTTTAAACAGAGGTGTTTCAAGAGATGCCAGGCTTAACTCATCTGCATTCTCAAAATCAACATATTTCATAATGCCTAATTTTGAGAACCTCTTTTCTAAAGATGCAGAAAGCAATCCAACTCGTTTTAAGTTAGGGACAATATTTGCAAAAAGTATTTCTCGAAATTCTCCCATTACTGCATTTTCTAGCACTATATCTCTCGCTTCTGATTCTGGAATATGAAGAAACTCTGAAGGGACTTGAGAATTGACCAGTCTCTCTCGCATAACAACACATGCTTCATAAGCAAAATTTTCTCTTTCTTTGATTTGAGAAGGTGACAAATTTGGTGTGTAATCCTGTAAGTAATTGACACCAAAAGTTACATGCCTTGCTTCGTCCCTTTTAACCAATCTAAGAATTTCTTTTAAAAGGGGGTCTTGAGCCGTATTTTTAAGCGATTCAAATGCTGCCAATGCCAAGCCTTCAATGATTATCTGCATGCCAAGAAATTTTATATCCCAGCTTGGGTGAGTCAAAATGCCGTCTAATAGCTTTTTTAAGTTACTATCTATTGGGTACATCACCCCTATTCGCTTTAAGTACTGATTAAAAACTTCAACATGCCTTGCCTCATCAAATGCTTGAGATGCAGCGCATAGTTTTGCCTGATGGGTAGGAGCGCAATTAACCAACTGTGAAGCAACCATTAATGCTCCTTGCTCACCATGCAAAAATTGACTCAATGTCCATGCTAATGTGTGATGATCCATCGCAAGCTTTGCCTCTGAGCTAAGTTTTTTAAACTCAACTGTGTCTTTAAATGGATTTAATGAAGGGTCTAAATAATATTTCTTTTCAGAAAATTTGGAAGACCAATCTAGATCAATGGTGCTATTCCAATTTAGGATTTTTCCTAATTCGTATATTTTTCTTATTCGATTATCAACAACCTGATAATCCCAGTTATAACTTCCGGTCAGAGGAACGGTAAAAGTTTCTGACATATAACCAATCTCAACTGGGGACACAGGCCCATCTCTAGTCTCAAAAATATCATTCATAATTTACTTAAAGTATTTAATTTACATACTAAATTACTAAAATTTATTAAGTGATGTTTTGATTAATATCAAATAAAGTAATTAAAAACCACTGCAAAATTTATCTTATTAACAGTTAATTTATAGGAGAAATAATGTCAGTTAAAAAAGTCCTGATTGCAATAGACTCGTCAATGGATGCAGATTTTATATTAGAAAAAAGTGATCAATATTTGCCAAAAGAAGGTGCGGAAATTTCTATGATCTCTGTTGTGGAGCCCATGCCATTTTTTTACGCAGATATTTACTGGTCAAATGAAACTTACGAGGTTGAAAAAAATTTAGTTCGAGAAGGCATTGAAAAGGCAAAAGAGAAATTAATGGAGTTTGGTCGACTTTACGGCATTCAAACTAGTAACTGTCATGTAAAACAAGGGGATATAGTGACAGAGATTCAAAGAATGGCCGAAAATCTAAATATAGACTTGCTGGTAATGGGCAGTCACTGTCGCAAAGGTTTCCAGCGGTTTCGCATGGGCTCAACAGCTGCAGCAGTGATACATGGTGCTAAATACGATTTACATATTGTAAGGCTTAAAGAGAGCTAAGTTTTTATCTGCAATAGGTTTCTACTTAAAAATTAGCGTAACTTCACCGTAACTTAAAAAAAACTAGATAGACGAAAGAATGCTATTTATATAAATAATATTTATTCAGGATTTAAATTTCCTAGAGTTTCTTGAGTTCGCCTTCTCTCACCTGTGCGTTGTTGTTTTTCTAAAGTTTTTCTGCTCTCTTCCTCTATTTTCTCAAGCTCTTCTTTTGTATAACAAAACTTTTCAGGAATTTTAGTTCCTAAAACTTTTTCATATCTACAAATCTTTGTACGTTCATCGTCATTGCCATCAATTTGATTTGCTAAAACTTCCGGGTTAGTTGCGCAGCTTGATGCAAGAGCAATAACTACTAGAGATAAAGATAATTTTTTCATGTAACTTCAGAAAATTAAAAAAGCTAATATACCCTCAAGAGACAAGTCATTCAAGGGGTTTTTAATCGCTCAATTTCTTGATTATTTGATCAAAGTAAAATTGAGCGAAAATCCAGAGTGGCAAGCACTTTTAGATACCAAGGGTAATGGCAGAAGAAAACAAGATACTCTTAATTTCTCTGCTGGAGTAGAAAGAGGAGCTTTCTCTCTTGCGCTTTGGGGTAAGAACATCAACGATGATGAGTTCTTAACAACTATATTCCCTGCAGTTGCTGACCCAACTTCTACATCTTTCTTTGGGTATCCAAATGCATTTAAATCATATGGTTTAACTTTAAACTACACATTTTAAGTATTTCTAAGTCATTTAAAAGGAGCTCAATGAGCTCCTTTTTTTTACATATTTACTTCTTGAGCAGCTCTAAAGCTTCAGACATCTTTTTTTGCAAGGCACCGATAGCTTGCAATGGTCTAACCATAACTTTGAAGTCTATAATTTTGCCATTGCTATTCCAACGAATCATATCGACTCCATTTACTGAAATATCTCCAATATAAGTCTCAAACTCTAAAATAGACTCTAGACCATCTACAACTTCACGAACGTATTCAAAGCGATTCATATCAAAGGTTTGCCCTGCTCCCAGAAGATACATCTTGGTCATCTCCTTTCCTTTAATTGGCTTAAAAACAATGGGCGAACTAAAGGTGCATGACTCATCAAGTATCTCATCTAAGAATTCATGATCATAAGATTGAAGGCCTTGATGCCATTTAGCCAAGTAAGCATGTGTTTGATTCATGTGTGTATTAAAAACGTCTGGCAAGAAAGATGCAAGTGACTTTTTTGATATAAAGGAATCCTTGCAACTGAATTGTTTAAAAATTTTAGAAGCTGCTAGTAAGCTATTTTTTATTTCTTAGCTTTCGAAGACGGGCATATTCGCTTAATAGCTTTTTTTCTGCCAAATCACGCCTTCGATGTCGCCTAACTCTAGCCGCTTCAGATTTTTGAATTCTGAGAGCTTTATTCATTCTTCTTTAATACTCTCATAAAGAAAAATAAATTGCAAAAAGAGGTGCTTTAGTCAGTCGATAATTTTTTTAGCCTTGCGTGAATTTTTTTAAGCTCTAAATTATATGCCGAACCACTTGAAGATTTCTTTCTTGAAAGATTTTTATTTAAATTGCCTTTGTCTGTAGAGGATTTAACTTTCATGTATGCATCTCTAAAAGGAACGCCTGATTGAACTAATTCATAAGCTTGATCTGTCATTAACATCCCATCATCTATACATTCTTTAGATCGGGATGCGTTGATTTTGATCGAGCGAATGAGCTCGGGAACTAATTGCAATGTGTTAATGGCGCAATGCAGGGAGTAAACCATAGATCTTTTTGTTAATTGAAGATCACGATGGTAGCCACTGGGCAAAGAGATTAAGTTTTCTAACTCTGTATAGTGGCCAGCTACAATTGAATAGTTTGCTCTCATCAGTTCAATCACGTCTGGATTAGATTTATTTGGCATAATTGAGGAGCCTGTTAAGTATTGAGAACCTAGGCTTAATAGGTTGAATTCTTGGGTCAGAAATATACTCATATCCCAAGAAAACTTTCGCACATCCAACAAGGGTTGTTTTAAGGCTCCTATCATCTCTAGCTCAAATTTACCTCTGCTATTTTGAACATATAAACTATTTAACTGCTTTCTTTTAAAGTTTAATTTTTTTGTTGAGACATCTCTTTTAATAGGAAGATTCACTCCATAACCTGCGGCTGTACCTAGCGGATTTATATTCATCCATGAGCGAGTATTTTCAAGCAACTCAGCATTATCAGTAAATGACTCAGCAAAGGCGCTAAACCACAGACCCCATGTAGATGGCATTGCTCGCTGTAAATGAGTGTAGCCAGGCATTGGATCGACAGAATGCTTGAGGGCCTTATCTAAAAAAACTTTAGCTATCTTGATATTTGCTACTTGCACTTCGTGTAATTTAGCTTGAGCATAAAGCCTCATTGCAACCATCACCTGATCATTTCTGCTTCTTCCTGTATGAATTTTCTTTCCTATGGGGCCCAATTCTTTGATTAAGAAATCTTCAATGGCTGAATGGCAATCTTCATACTTTGCCGTCAGCTTATATTTTTTTGCTTTAAACAATTTAGCAAGCTTATTCAATGAGGTAATAATTTTTTTACATTCCGTAGCATTTAAAACTTTTATTTCTTTTAGCTCGAGTGCATGAGCGATTGATGCCTCAATATCAAAAATAAACAGCTCCTGATCCAGCACAATATCCTCACCAGATAAAAAATTATCAATTGCAGAGTTATTACCTTTTAAATTTTGGTCCCAAATTTTCATGATTTTATAATTCCTAAATTATCCTTCCATCCAAATGCACTGTTTAAATTTTGAATTGCTTGAGTTGCTGCTCCTTTTAAAAGATTATCAAGTGCGCAGCAAAAAGTCAGCCTATTGGCTTCTGTATCAACTTCAAAACCACCAATGATTACCTCTGAAATACTTGTTACCTCATGAAGAGTTGGCACGGTATCGCAAACTTTTATAAGCTCTTTGTCTTGATAAAAATCTTGGAAAATCTTAATCGCGTCTTTGGCAGCCATCGGCTCAAGAAGTGTAAAGTTCCCTGTCATCATAATACCTCTAAAAAATTCTCCAACATGAGGTGTAAAAAAAACATTGGAGTAGCTATGAGCTTTCACCTCTTGTTCATGCAAATGAGATACCAGTGCATACGGAATAATATTTTCTCTAAGCAGTTCTTTATTATTTCTAGGGTTTGGAGAAGCCCCAGCTCCACTGTATCCGGAAATACCAAATAAATTAGCTGGACCATCTAGCTGGGCCATAAGTGGAGCAAGCATGAATTGCATTGCTGATGCATAACACCCAGGGTTGCTGATCCTTGATGAGTGCGCTGGACCAGAAAGCTCTGGAATTCTGTACTCCCAATCATCATCAAATCGATGATCTGAACTAATATCAATCAAAATAGCCTCAGGATTATATTGATGTATAAAATCTACATAAGGCTTAGATTCATTGTTTGGCAATGCAAGAATGAATGCATCCTCATCAGCAAGAATAAGATTTTTAAGGTTTAAGTCTTTATATATTAATGAATTTTCTAATTTGGGTTCTAGAGGTTCGCCTGCCTTTGATGAAGAGTAGATTGAAACCACTTCTAATTGCTTGTGTTGTTCTAACAAAAGTAATATCTCTTGGCCAACATAACCTCTGCCACCCAATAAACCTATTTTTTTAATATCCATTTAATTTACGCTCTTTGGTTTTTTTAGGGCAAATTCGATACAGTCTTTAAGCACGCCGTAATCCGAGATACCAATCCAAAAAATATGCCAGTCTTGTTGTTTCTGGCATCCCTCACAAATTGATGTATAAAACTTATTGATAGGATTGTTCGCTCGAGATCGCCAAAATACCTGTGGGTAGACTTTGCGCATTTCATGCCATATGCCAGCACCCAAACCTTCTCCCTTTGCTTCAGGAATGACTCCAAATTTATCCATATATGGGATTGAAAATTCATTTGAAATAGCAATGGTTGCTCGCCTGCATGAAGTCATAAATATTTGCAGATGATCGGATTCATCAAAAAAACTATTCACCAAGCTGCCATCAAATGAAGACTCGATAATTAATTTAAATTGCTTTTCAATTAGCGGGTCTGGTAATGCGTGTTGACTCACGCTATAGCCATGTTTAACCATTGTTCCTGAACCTGAGTCAGTAAACAGCTCTTTGGGGAGGTTGATAGGTTGAGTAATAGATACAGAGGCAGTTTTTGGTAAGTGGTCTAATAAATTTTTAATTTGTTCTAACTTAAGTTTCATGCCTGAATGAAGCCAGCTTTGCTCCATTAGATCTTGGTATTCTAGTGCTAAATTAATTGTTGTAATCAACTGGTCTGATTCATCAAAAATTCCACCTGTTTCAGATAAAAAGATAGCCTTGTAAGGTTTAATTGCTTTGACAAGCTCAACAGTTGCTATGTCAGCATTGATATTAAGCATCTCATCATCTTTATATCCAATTGGAGCAATCACAGGAATAGCGTCTGACTCTAGAATATTGCTCACCAAATCCTCATTTACAGATTGAATTTCTCCGACAAAACCAAGTTCTGGTTTGGCAATTTTGCACTCAAAAATTTTTGATGTTAATCCTTGAGCCTTGGCACCTTGAGACTGCAAAGCTTCAACAATTAATTGATTGGTTTTACAAAACACTGATTGAGCTACATCTCTTACTTCAGCCGAGGTAACTCTTTGCCCATCAATAAAAGAAAAAGCTACCTTGTCTTGATCCAATGCCTCTGAAAGCATCGGACCTGCCCCGTGCAATATCACAGGCTTTAAACCTACTTGATCTAGAAAAACCAATGAAGCAATTAAGTTATCTAGGTCATTTTTAATAACTGAGCCACCAACTTTAATCACTGCAAAACGTTGCTCTGGTGAAGAGAACTTTTCAATGTATTTTTTAATTTCTTTTTCAGAACCAATGGCTCCTAAAAGTTTTAAAATTGTTTCTTTAATAAATTGGTTTGAAGGGCTGCTCATTGAACTATACGTTTGTAAGTAGTTAATGCTGAACTTAATTGCTCCAAAGCCACTGATTCATTTGGTTGATGCGCGTCAGCAATATCCCCAGGCCCAAAAACAATAGCTTGATATCCAGCTTCACTAAATAAGGCAGCTTCGGTCCAAAAGTTTACAGGTGGAGAAAGTTTTAAATCTAAGGCATTTGCAAATGCTTCCAAACTTTCAATATCACCAAAAGCTGGCAATGAAGGGGCAATAAAGCCAGGTGTAAACTTAGAACTTTTTGAGATAGATTGTGCTCTCAGGTCATCCAACAGCTCTTTTGCAGATTGCCCAGGAAGAGGCCTGAAACCAAACTTTACTTGAGCATGGTCAGCGATAATATTTGGCTTGATGCCTCCTTCAATTAAACCAAGGTTAAAAGCCAAGCCTTGCAAATCACCAATGGATTCTTTGTCATATGACTGAGCAGTTTTGAGAGCTGAACTTGCCCAATGGGAAAGCTTGTGAATTGCATTATCATTCATGGCTCTGTGATCTGAGCTATGCCCAGCAATGCCAAAAAATTCTTGGGTTCCTGTAACAATCCCTCTGTGACAAGTCACTGCCATATTTTGAGTGGGCTCCGAGACTATGATTCCTTCAAATACTGGTTTTGATTTAATAAATTCTTTGATACAGGTGCTTTGACCAGCCTCTTCATCAGTGGAAAAAAGAATTGCATAATGTTCTAAGCCCTGTTCAATTAAAGCAAGCATGCATGCAGCTGCTCCCTTAATATCACATGCGCCCAAACCAATTGCTCTTCCATCACTAATAATTAAGTTATGAGGGTCAGAGTTCCATCCTTCGCTTGCTGGAACGGTATCTAGATGAACATTGATAAGGTATTTTGGTGAGCCCTTTGATAAAAATATATTAAAAGATCCTTCTCCAAAATCAGAGATTTGTGGATCAAGAAAATCTAAAGAGTTAAGGTAATTAATGAGCCCTGATTGCTCAATGTTTCTTGGCGGGTTTGACGTATCAAAAGCAACTAGAGCCTTTAAATGCTTTAAACAAAGCTCTAGATCGGCATTCATTTTTTCTTATGGATGGATGACCAAGTCGATGTGCTTTGACCAATGAGCTTTATGAAGCCCTTAGATTCAGCTTCTGACCAAGTTGCAGATTGAGCATATGTGCCTTCTGGGCTCATCAAGATATTCTTTGACTTAACGGCCACTGCGTCAACTTTTCCAGGACTTAACTTCAAAGTTACCTCACCTGAAACAGTTTTTTGAGAATCAGTTAAAAATGCTTCTAAATTTTCTCTTAAAGGCTCAAAATAAAACCCTTTGTATACAAGGTTTACCCATTCTTGTCCTACCTCAGTTTTCACAGCATTTTGCTTATCTGTTAATACTGACTCCTCTAAAGCTCTATGAGCAGCCATAAGGATAGTGATCCCTGGAGCCTCAAATACAAACCGACCTTTTAATCCAATAATTGTATCGCTTGAAAAAACAGTGCGTCCAATACCAAATGATCCGCCCAAAGAATTCAAAGATCTTAAAAGATCAGCTCCTTGAACCCTTTTATCATTCAAAGAGAGAACTTTTCCTTTTGAAAATTTAATTTTTAAAGATTTAGTTTTCTTTGGATACTGGTGCGGAAGTTTGCAAAGCACAAAACTCTCATCAGAAGGTTCATCCCAAACATCAATCTCGCTCCCAGAAATTGTTGCCCCCATTAAATTCTCATTAACGCTATATTTCTTATGCATTGATGAAACCTTAAAGCCTTTTGCTTTTAAATAGTCCTCTTCATAACCTCTAACATTTTTAGTGATATTCTGAATCTCTCTAATTGGAGTGATGATGTTGTAATCTCCATGCGCTCGAATAGATAAGTCAAACCTAATTTGATCATTGCCCATCCCAGTGCAACCATGTGCAATATCTTTGGTATTAAGCTTTTGACATAATTTAATTGATTCTTTAACAATCAAATATCGGTCAGAACAAAGAGCGGGATATTTATTTTGATATAAGGCGCCTGATTGAATCAATGGAATTAAGATTTCAGACCATAAGCTTTTTTCAACATTAATATTGATATGTTTTTTTGCACCTAGCTCCTTAGCCCTTTTGGTAATGGCACGCTCTTCTTTCTCGGGAGTTCCCCCAGTATTTACAAACAAGGTATGAACCTCATAATCTTGATCGAGCAAGTATGGAATGCAGAAACTTGTGTCTAAACCACCAGAAAAAGCTAAAACAATTTTTTTATTCATTTGATTAATACCTATAAAATCTTAGTTAATATGGATTTTTGTACATGCTTTCTATTTGCCGCCTCTTTTACCGCCAAACAATAATCTGCATCCATGACCTCGTCAGAGGCTTTCACATTTCTTCTTAATGGAAGGCAGTGGCTAAAAACAGCATTATTGGTGAGACTCATTTTAGATTCATCAACAATAAAATGCTTGTATTGATCATTGTTGGCCATTTGCTTATTGGTTTTGCCATACAAATTTAAACAGCCCCAGCTTTTTGCATACACAATATCTGCTTGAGCATAAGAGCTCTCAATATCATAAGAAATATTAAATGAAGTACCTTCTTTGCTGCAATTATCTGTTGCAGCTCGAATATACCTTTCATCAAGATGGTATGCCTCAGAGGGGCAAAGAAGTTTTACGTTCATGCCAAACTTACTTGCAATCAAAAGACTTGAATTTGCTACCGCTGTATTTAGAGGTTTTGGGTGGTAAGTCCAAGTCAGGAGATATTCCTTACCTTGTAAATCACCAAAATGTTCCTGCAAAGTTAAAATATGTGCTAATTCTTGGCATGGATGTTCAATTGTTTCCATATTAACAACAGGCACAGAGGAATATTTAGCAATGCTATTAATTACTTGGTCTGTTCTATCAAGACTCCAATCTTCAAACTTCGGGAAAGCTCTGACAGCAATACAGTCACAATAAGAGGAAAGAACCTGTGCAACTTCTTTTATATGCTCTTCAGAATTACCATCCATTACAATCTTTTCATTAAACTCAATGGGCCAAGCATCTTTGCCTGGTTGAAGAATCACCGCGGTTCCTGAAAGCTCACTAATACCAATCTCAAAACTAGTTTTTGTTCTCAAAGAAGGGTTAAAAAATAACATTGCAACTGATTTATTCTTCAATAAAGGCTGATGTGGGTTTTTTTTGAGCTCGGATGCAAAATCAAGAATATCCTGGAGCTGCGTTCTTGACCAAGGATGTGTTGAGATAAAATGTTCCATCATGAATTATGAAATTGCACCATTGTTGGTGACTATTAAAGTGATCTAAGTTTTTGAGCAGGAATGGAAGAGTAAAAACCTTCTGGGCACAAGGGCGCAGATATGCGTGCGCTTAGAACTATAGCATCATGCGGAATTTGATTTTTATGCATTACTCTTTTCATAGAAAGCAAAGTATGCAAGAAAATAACGCTAAAACCAATATAAAAATCGAATTATAAAAAAAGGGGAGCTAAAAACTCCCCCTATAAACAGATATTGACTACTCTACTTGGTTCCTGATACTGATCCAGTTTGAGCTTTCAAGCTTCTTACTTTTTTAAATAAAGTACATTTTTGAGATTTCATATCAAAAGTAAAGCCATTAACTTTGCTCTTTGCATTAGCTATTTTTGAACAGCCCTCAACTGAAGAGTATTTTTTTGCTGTTTTTACAGCAAAAATTTTTCCCTGAATGGCATGATCTTCTTTTATAGTCAACTCAGCGCTGCTAACTGAGAATGGAATTGAGGTTAAAGCTATCATAAATATTATTTTTTTCATTATATTAATTCCTTATAAGTGTTGTTAAAAGTTATACGTATTTTTTATAATGTTGACAGTGTCAACATGTGCATTATATAGGTTTGAGTAGGCTCTAAGTCAAGTGTTGATAATCTAAATTTTATAACAATTGCTTGAGTTCAAAATCGTTGAGTTAAAATTCAATTCAGAAGATAATAATACTATGAGTACACTTAAAGAATTAATTTCAGAAGCTCACGCTATTGTGCCAAAAATATCATGTGAGGAATTTTCAAAGCGATCTGCGCAATATGTGCTAATTGATGTTAGAGAGGGAACCGAAATACTGGAAACAGGCATGCTTGATAATGCAATAAATATTCCTAGAGGGCTTATTGAGATGAAGCTTTCACCTGAAAGTGATGGGTTTAACGCAGATACCCCGGTAGTTGTTTACTGTGGAGGTGGAAGCAGAGCCTCCCTTGCTGGAAAGACACTTAAAGAGTCAGGTTTTACGTCTATTTATAACTTAGAAGGTGGATACAGAGGCTGGAAAGAATTTTCTAGTTAATCTAATTGAGGCAGCAAAGTTGCTAAATGTTCATGTGCAGCATTTTTATATTCCGGGCTTGATCCAGCCATGACCTCCCCTTTTACTGCACAACTTTCATATGCAGTTCGCCTTGCCTTAGGGTCTGAGAAATCTAATTCTATATTTAGTGGGTCATAAACTTTCTTGGTTGCTCCGCTTAATTTTAATTTGCAGTTAGCCCAGCTATAGGCATCAGGAACCAATCTTAATGGCAGCGGCCCATCAAATGAATGAAAAGCATTTGGATAAAGCTCAATGTTTGCATTTCCACTATTAGCATTTATTGTTGCAACCAAGTCCTTGCATGGTTGTGCGGGAGTCCAATTATCATCCTCGCCAATGTATATTTGCATGAGGCCTGTGTCCCATTCGTTTAAATCAGGTAATGCTAAACATCCTGGATACCACATAAGATATCCTGCATACGAAGCTCCAACCTTGTTGATTGATTTTTGCAGTGGCAACCATCCGTTAAATAAAGTTGCAGTTCCGCCAAGGCTCCAGCCTGCAGCATAAATTTTTTGATTGTTAATTCTTGGATCATCCCATAGCAAGTTAAGGCTCATGGCCATGTCATAAATAACAGTTTCACTAGTAACGTTTATTTGATTGCCTACAGTGCTATCGACGCCTCGAGAATCAAACGGATGCATTGCGAAAACAATAAAACCAGCTTGACGAATTTGCTCTAAGTATTTTAAGTGATGAGCTCGCCAATTTGATGAGCCGTGAGAGGCAACAACAGCAGGATATTGTTTTGCCGAGTCATAATTGTCAGGAAAATGCAGCACTCCAAATATTTCTATATTTTTCTGGTCCTTTAAAACATCTTCATTAAATATATTTTCAAAACCCAATATATTTTTAGAGGTGTAATTAATTTTTTCAGTGAGGTAGGTTGGCTTAATCTCAGAGGATTGTGCGCAGCTGAAAAGAAATAGAAGAAGAGAAGTAATTTGAATAAATTTCATTCAATAATTCTACCAAAAAAAAGGAGGGCTAATGCCCTCCTTTTCAAAAATGTACTATTGGTATTACCAGTAATAACCAACTCTAATACCATACTGAGATGGGGCTGAATAAGCGCCTCTAGGATTGCCTGCCTCTACACCTCTAAACCATGCTACTTCTTCATCTGTAACGTTATAAGCATAAGCTTGAACATAGTAAGATGAATCACCAGCTGGTTTGTATGTAACAGTTAGATCAACCATGCCCCAACTTCCTCTTTGATCACCAAATTCATCAACTGAATCTGCGAAGTATCCAGGAAGATCAACAAAGCTATCCCCAACGCCAGTTCCGTAACCGCCTGGATCATTAACGTGCTTGTCTGCGTTCCAGATAGTTAGATAATCATCTGCCTGCCAATGATAATTAATCGAAGGGGCCAGAGTTCCCATGGTACCTAGATTAAATGTATGCTCATATCTAATTGTAAAAGCTAAATTGGGTGAGTAAGGTGTCTCGTTTCCTTTCAAGTTCACGGCATTTTCTGGAACATTAGCAATGGAAGCTCCATAATCAGGTCTGCCAAATTGAGCGTCTTGGCCATAGTACCATTGAGTAATAAAATCAGAAGTAACTTCTGAGTCCATTTGAGTGACCCAACCGCTTAACTTACCACCTTGGTATGGGATGTAATCAAATTCAAACTCTAGTCCACTCATTTCTTGCTTGCCAAAGTTTTGAGTTCCCCAAATAGTAACTATTTGAACGACATCAACCAACCCGCCTGATTCTCGGTCAAATTCTTGGGCATTTCTTGAATCCACTGGAACATTTCCAGTAAATTGCTTGCCATCATATTGAGTTTGATAATAATTCAATGCAACCTTCAATCTGTTTTCTAGATATGAAGCTTTGTATCCCATCTCAAAAGTTAGAGCTTCTTCAGGACCATAAGATGTATTTACAACAGAACCAGGACCTTCTGGATGAAGTGAATCAGCACCTCTAACGTAGACATCAGTAATGCTTCCTGCCTTGTAGCCTGTAGCAAGATATCCATAGACGAATGCAGTATCTGAAAGATCGTAATCAAGACCTAGTCTCCAATCAAAATTATGATAGGTTTTAGCAACATCATTTGATGTGGTTTGAACCATACATCCAGTGCCACCAAAGTATGGGCCGCCACCGTATGGGCCGCCTCCAGCTTCACAATTAACACCAGCGTAAAGCCCGCCTGCTACATGGAAGTTAGGAGCCAATGCGTTAAGTTGAGGCAACCATTGGAATCTATTGCCCCATATTTCAGTACTTGTGTAACAACTATTCCAAACAGAACAATCATAATTTTTACCACCAACATCTGACTTTTCTTCTTCTGTGTACCTAGCACCAAAAGTAAAGAACAAATCATCGCTGATTGCATAAGTTGCTTGTCCAAATAATGCCTTAGCTTCAATCACCCTATTTGGTTGATCAAATATACTATCGCCGTTAAGTGTTGCATGGAAATAAGCAAGCATATCGTTATCCTCTTCCATATAGAAAGCACCAATAACCCATGCCAGATCATCTGATTTATTGCTTAATTCAATATCAACAACAGTTGACTCGGCTGTGTAGTCTTCAATCACAAAAGCCATGTCATAAGCATAGTTAGCGCCGCCATCAGTATCCCATTGAGAGTACTGAGTTAAATTTTGTCTGCCAACCTTTACTTTAAGATCATAATCACCAAGATCTTTATTATATATTGCTCTGATAGATTCAATCTCTATATCTAAAACACCCGGAACATTTACATATGATGTGTATCTATTTTCAGTTCCTTGAATATCTTTACATGTATTTGCAGGGTAAACAGCTGGATCACCCATGGTTTTTCCACTTCGTTTAGCCATCATTTCACATGCATAAGTGTTTTGCCATCCAGCACCATCATCTTGAAAAACTTCGTATTGAACATTTAAATCACTTGTATCGTCTATCACGTATAAAGCGCTCAAGCGATATGCATGATTATCTACGTTGTTGTAAAAATCTGAGGGGTCAGCTTTTACCTTGGTTGCAAATGGAACTCCGATTTGCCAACCTGGATCAGCCCAACATCCTGCCTGCCACGATTGACAACCCCAGTACCAAGCATGGTCTGTATTTGTAGATTTTTGGCTTTGATCAGTTATAACTCCACCATTAGCAATTTGATCTCTAACATCTTGTGGCAAGAACCTGTGATCAGGCTGAGAACCATCATAGTATCCATTTAAATATGAATCTTTAGTTTGATCTGAAAAAGCAAGTCTTATTGCAAATCTTTCGGTGATTGGCAGATTGTAGTGCCCTTGAACGCCCTGCTCGTTAAACCTTCCGGCATTAACAATAATGGAACCGCCTTGTGTATCTAAATTTGGCTTTGCTGTAATTATGTTTAATGATCCTACGATTGAGTTTCTTCCATATAAAGTTCCTTGAGGACCTCTTGAAAGTTCAGCCCTTTCCAGGTCAAACATCAATGCTGCTGCAGCTTGAGGTCTTGATACATACAAACCATCAACATGAATACCTACGGCTGGGTCACCAACCTCAGTTACATTGTTAGAACGAACACCGCGGAGCGTAATAATAGGAGCCGAGCTATCTGTCATATTTTGGATAGATAATCCAGGCAATGAATAACTCAAGTCCTTAATATTGCTAATACCGTATTTTGTAAGTTCTTCTTGAGATACAGCAGAAACTGCAATTGGCGTTTCCATAATATTAGTTTCACGTCTAGTAGCTGTAACTATAACGTCTTCAATTCCTTGTGACTCGGAATATGAACTGGATGAATCATATTCAGCTACTTCAATGGCCCTTTCTTGTAACTGAGAAGATTCGCTAGATGAATTTTGATCTGCAGTGTCTATGTCCATAGGAGCTACAGGATTGTCTGCCATTACCATCATAGGTAAGACTAATAAGGATAGTTTGATAAATTTCATTATTTTCCCCAATAATTTAGATGTATACACTTTAGGATTATCAATAAATTGACAAGGTTGTCAAGTTTAAGCAGGTTGAAGCTTATAATTGAATAATTTAAAAATAGTTTTTTAAAAGACAAAAAAAAGGAGGGTACAAATACCCTCCTTTTTTAACCTTAAATACTTATCTTTTTACTCTTGTCATCAAGTGGTCTGAGTGATTCATTACATCCAACTTGAGATCAGCAATCCTTTCCTCATGAATTGCAGACAATGCTTCTACTTTTTTACCCCAATCTGCATAACTGTCATAGCCACAGTAGAAATTCCATGTAAGCTCAGGACCCCAGAAATGCTCAGCCAAATTACAGCCTCCAAATGCTTCGTTATAAACATCAAACAAAATCTTAGCATTTGCTCGTCGCTCATTGTCTGTTAGGTATGGTCCAAAAGAATATTTAGCCTCTAATACATAGTTTGAGGGCGTAGTTAGGTTCCTCTCAACTACTGCAACTATATTATCTGTATGGTCTCCAAATAATTGCCTTGCCCCTCCCGCCACTGGATCATTTGAGTCATTAATTTTTGCAAACTGATCCCAATCGTCAAAGTAGCAGTAAGTCATAAATGATCTGCCCCCACCAAACTGATGCCTAAGCATGCCGCAAGAGTTGTAACCATTCTCTTCCAGGGTTGCAATATTTTCTAAGAGAGATTTTTTTAACCTTTCTGGGTTGCCACCTGCTGGTTGGGTGTATGTTGAGATATAGACAAAGTTGTTTTCATGCATGGCTGCATGCATTTCACCTTCTTCATGATGGGCCGCATAGGTTGTCAATGAGAATGCCAAGACAAGGGTTGAAAATAAAAATTTCATAATAGCTCCTAAATAGTTTATTAAATTACGTTAAAACAATGGACGTAAATATGCAAATTGCTTTAGGTAGTATAAATCTACTATTAGGTGCTATTATACCCCCCATGGGTATAAAGATTATTTCACTGGTATTGATCCTGTTTTCAACTGTCAACATAGAATCAAGACCAATTTCATACTCTGGTGGCTCAACATTAATGCTTTTATCAAATAGATTGAGTGACTCAATTTACTATCATTACTCTCCAACCTATAAATACTCAATGGGAGTTGAGTTTGTAAAAAATAAACCTTTAATAAATGAATATGTAAATTTTAGATTTACATATCTTTTAAATAGAAATAACACGCCAAACTCGCAAAGAAATTTATACATGCAATCAGGGGTTTCCTCGAATGGACTAGACAATTTTTTTTACGGGATTCATGGTGATTGGGAGACTAGAAGATTATTTGCTGGATTTGGTATTAAAAAAACTGAGGCCAAAGTCTTGAACTATAAAGAAGAATTTCTTCAACTGGGTTTTGCTCCCTATGTTGGTGCCTATGGTGATCTGCACACATGGTTAATGATTAAAACTAAAAAAAATTCTGCAACTGACACTTCAACCACCTACCCAGTAATAAAGTTTTTTAAAGGCAATGCTCTTTTTGAAGTTGGCTATAACAATTCTTCAGAATGGGATGTTCACCTCATGTATAGACTATAAGGAGATAAAATGAAAAACCTGTACTTATGTTGTTTAATAGCTTGTTCACTTGTTGTACTCGCCGCGGAAGAGTCAATGCATCAAATGCATGATCATGAAGGACACCTTCATGACACAATGGTAGATGGAAGTCTGCTAAAAGTTAATCCTGTGAGATTTGATAATTTTGTTAGCAAATTAACAGAAGCTCAAGTTGCAATTATCAGTGTCAATGGAATGGTGTGTGATTTTTGCGCAAGAGGCATTGCGAAAACATTTAAAAAAGATCGCGCTGTAACAAAGGTAGATGTAGATTTAGCTGGAGGCAAAGTATTTGTTGCCTATAAAATTAATGCAAAAATAGACTTCGAAGATATCAAAGAAAAGATTCTATCAAATGGTCAAAATGCAACCAATCTTCAGGTTATAAAGATCTGAAAATGGCTCAAAAATTAAAAACCCAGGACGATGCAGCTAACTTTGTATCATTATTTGCCTCCTCTTCAACTTTAATATGTTGTGCATTGCCCGCAATATTTGTAGCCCTTGGAGCCGGTGCTAGTTTTGCAAGTTTAGTTTCAACTTTTCCATTTTTAATCGTGTTGTCTCAATATAAAATATATATCAGCTTCACTGCTCTAACCATGCTTGCGATTGCTGGGATTATTAACTATAGAACCTACTTCATGCCATGCCCTGCAGATCCAGAGCTTGGTCGCCTATGCTTACAAACACGACAAAGATCTCGCATGCTGTATTATCTTTCTTCAGCTATCTTTATATTTGCTTCTGTTTTTACATACGTAATTCCAAATTTTTTGTAAGCCATGAAACATCCAAATCACTCAAATCAAATCTCAAACCTAAAAAGAATTGAAGGGCAAATCAGGGGCATTCAATCAATGATTGATGAGGGTAAGTATTGCGTGGATATCCTCAATCAAATTAAGGCAGTGAAAAATGCAATTACATCGGTTGAAGGTAAAATTCTTAAATCTCATCTAAAAGCTTGCGTTAAAGACTCTCTTATCAGCAATGATTCATTCGATGATAAAGTTGAAGAAATAATCAAAATGCTTAAAAGATGAAGCTTGCAATAAGATCAATTCATAAATATTTAAGCTTGTTTATTTCATTGCAGTTATTGCTTTGGACTATCTCCGGAATTTATTTTGCTTATAACAAAATAGAAATGATCAGGGGCGAAGATTTAAGAACATTACAAAACAAAGATGTGCCGATAAATCTTGCTGAGTTTCCTACAATCACTGGAAACTCAATTATGGGAATTATTAGACTTGACCAAGTAATTTTTAAAATCAACACAAGCGATGAAACATTTTATTTAGATGCTAAAGGTAAAACTATAAAACCTATAAATTCATCGCAAGCCATGGAGATTATAAACACCAACACAAGCCTTCAATCTATTTCGGCAAATAAAATTTTAACTATTCCGCGCGGGGCTGAATACAGAGGAAGAAATCTGCCTCTTTGGCAAGTGGAAACAGATCATCCCAATAAAGTGAATGCATATGTTGATGGCATGACTGGAGAAGTTGTAGCCATTAGATCTTCAAGCTGGAGACTTTGGGATTTCCTATGGGGTCTTCACATCATGGACTATGTTGATCGAGACAATATAAATAATTTATTGATGAAAGTTTTTTCTATACTTGCACTAATCAGCTCGCTATCAGGTATAGCTTTATTTTTTAATACTCGGAAGAAATCTATTTCTTAAATAACAAAGTCATTCTATCTGACTCACCAATTGCTTCATATTTAGATCGATCCTTCTCTTTCAATCTATATGAAGGAGGTAGTGTCCAAACACCTTTTGGATGATCGGCAGTGTCCTTTGAGTTTGCATTTACTTCTGAGGATGCCACGAATACAAAACCAACTTCTTTGGCAGATTGAATAGCAAGCGATTGCGAAACATATCCACTTGTTTTCATAAACTCCATTGAAGATCCTTCGGGAGCTCGATGCTCTACAACTCCAAAATGCCCGCCCTCTTTAAGCGCATTATAAGCTTCTTGCATTACAGCTTTCATTGCATCACGAGCAAGCCAATTGTGAAGATTTCTAAATGTTAGAACTAAATCTTGAGTCCCGGGCATCGAATACTCTTGAGTGGGGGGAACGTCAGCAGTAATAACTTCAACCCCTGCGAACAATGGGTTTGATGCAACTTTTGCATCATAGGAACCTCTGGAACGTTTGTAATAATTTCCTGCATCAGGATTATGATGTGTAACAGATAGCTTGCCGCTGTCTTTAAGATATGGTGCAAGAATTTCAGTGTACCAACCTCCTCCAGCTGATAATTCTAGAACATGCATTGAGGGGTTAATTTGAAAAAATGATAGAGTTTCGTATGGATGGCGTGAAGTGTCTCTTGATGAGTATGCGCTATTTCTTCCGGTGTCATTAATAGCTTCTAACAATGGGTCGGCATGATGCGCAGCATATGTCATATATGGATAAATCATTAAAAAAATTAACAAACCAGCTGTATTAAAAATATTTTTCATCAATTTCTCCTGTGTATATTTAATGTTAATCTAGTATTCAAATTAATAACAGGAATTAAAATGGAATGGTTAAAGAAATTTGATAGTTTGTATTTCATGGTTGGCAGGTCTTTGCTGGGCCTTTATTTTATTGGTCCAGGTCTATCAAAGATTTTTGATTTTATGGGCACCCTAACACTTATGAGAGCAAAAGGAGTCCCATTTAGCTCGGTGCTTTTACCTTTAACAATATCAATTCAATTATTTGGTGGGCTTTTTTTAATACTTGGAAAGAATCTCAGGCTTACATCCATAATGTTATTTGGATTAACCATTATTATAAATATTTACATTCATAATTTTTGGACATTGGCAGGTGACCCCTCGCAAGGGCATGAAATTCAGAATTTTGTGAAGAACTTAGCAATCGCAGCAGGTTTGCTGGTATTAGCAACTAAAGATAAAAGCTGATTGTTTGGACAATTCCAATAATTCCTAGCAAGCCCAAATAAGAAAACCGAGCAATTGAAGTATTTTGATGGTTCCAGACGCCTAATGCACCAAATGCACCGCAGGCACCAAGACTGGGAATCCAAAATCCAACCAAGCCTAATAGGCCCAGCAAGCCCAATAATCTTATTGGGCTTCCGGATTGACTTGGATGAACTTTGTTGAGAAGACCTGTTAAACCGATAAGACCAAATAATCCGACCAGCCCCAGGTAGCTCATTTAATTAATCTCTTGGACGAGACTCGTTTACAACTAATTTTCTACCGTCAACTTCAGCATCGTTTAATGCTTGGATGGCGTTTTCACCACCGTCTGACATTTCAACAAAACCAAACCCGCGTGAGCGATTAGTTTGACGATCAGTGATAACTTTAGCTGAGGTTACAGTTCCGTGTTCAGCAAAAACTTGCTCAAGACTTGAGTCATCAATACTCCATGGGAGGTTTCCAACATAAATATTCATAAAATTCCTTTCTAATGAAAAACAAAAAACGAAGTGTACAGCATTTTCTCAGAAAAACTCAATATTTTAGACATTTAAAAACTCTAATGTTTCTTGTCCAAACTCAGACCACCACCCCGCCCCCATCAAATTAATTCTTTCTAAATTAACATCTGAGGCATCATCCATTCTTCGGTTAACCAAACCCGTTGGTGAATTGATTCGAAGATAGTTAGCTCCCATGAGATCTCTAGAAATCTCATCAAACATACTTGATTCCAGCATAATCCCAAGAATGTCATGATTAAACCAATTTAAAGCTCCCCATTTTGCTGAGTTCTTTCCATTAATTTTTCGCCTATTAATTCCAGTTCCAATGCTTAAGACCTTAATATCATGCTCTGGAAACAATTTTTTAGCCTCAGAGTAACCAAGCAAAGATGGGTTATTGGCAACAATGCCACCATCAATCATCCATGTTCCGTCATCAATTTCTTGAGTTGAGTAATATATAGGTGCTGCGCTAGTTGCGCTTGCTGCGCTCACCATTTTAATACCTGGAGAATTATAAGAACTGAGCAAGCGCGGTTTTCTATTCTCAACATCGTAAGCCAAAACAGCCACTGGTTTTTTAGCCTCTCCAAGAGATTGATCATTAAAATGATCTAATAAAACTTCACGCTTTCCTTTTCCATCATATTTTGGCTTCGTTTGAAGAAAGGAGGCGTTTTCCCAGAAAGATTTAGACATTGTTTTCTTGAGATTTTCTTTTGACCAAAAAGCCTCTAAATCAGAGCAAGTTGCTTCTCTGCCAGCAATATTTAATGCATTGATTCCTCCTGCACTTGTGCCTATAAAAAAATCAAAAATATCAAAAATTCTTTTGCCCGAAGAAATCTCTAGCTGCTTTAAGAAAACAATGGCAGCAATAGCTCTGACGCCTCCTCCATCAAAAGATAGAATAAGCTTTGTTTTTTTTGATTTAGAGAGGTACTTTAAAAAGCGACGCATAACGGAAGAGACTAATTCTCCCCCTCAAAGATTTGGTTAATGGTTTGGCTCAATCGAATGGCCGCCATCGCAATTCTTTCTTCAACTGATTCAAAGTGACTTTCCATGTATTTATTGGTTACAATTTTTAAAGCATTTGATTTGTATCCAACTGAGTCTTTCATGGCAAGGTTTCTGCTTTCTTGAACCCAAGATTCAATTTCATCTGAATGAGAGTCTGTTGAAAATTTTTTGATTGCTAAGCCCACTTGTTCAAGAAGGTAGCCCTCTCCATGCAGTGCTTCCATGTGTTCAATAATTTGCCCATCCCAAACTTTGTGCATATTAGTTTTCTTTCCATCTAAAAACTGAAGCATATGCCTGTTGCCTCCCAGATCCTCAGGGTAGCCTGCATGCATTGGTTGGTGAGCATCTCCAACAAAATGCCCAATAAACCAAAGCGCTTCTTGTTTTTCTAAAAAAGAACTTGCTTTATTATTTAAAATATTTAATTGCTTGTAATAAGAGTCTATAAGACACCCATTTTCTGGGCATCTAGCCATATAGGTATTCTGCTGTGAATCTGGTAGGTTTATATAGTGCGATGATCTAGTCTCTTTTCTATCGCCTTTAATCCAATCTGCCCATAGGCAAGCTGTACCAAAGGAACCATGCTCTTCAATCAAAGGATCTACCCCCTCAACCGCATTTGGTGTCAGCAACTTGTATGCTTCATCACAGACCATGGAATGGCCTGTATCCCACCATGCAATTGAGTCCATAGAACATATCATCAGCAAAATGCAAGAAAGTTTTTTAAGCATAATTAAAGATTTCCTTGAGCGGCTTTAGCGATGGCTCGAAATATAGCAACATGAGCGTCTTTGGAATATTGGCGCTCTTGATTAAATTTATAGTTAGAAGATGTTTTTGCTATCACCACTTTCGTGATTGGATCAATGTAAATATATTGATTGTATATCCCAGCTGCTAAATAATCAGTTTCCGGAAACCCTGGAACCCACCATTGATAGCCATAACCCCAAGTGTTTGAGGATAGCTCATTGTCGCCGGGTTGCAGATGAGGCTCTTTTAATGAATGCGAAGCATTGACCCAATCCTCGGGTACAATTTGTTTGCCATTCCACGCACCCTTATTTAAGTAAAGCAAGCCAAATTTTGCATAATCTCGGAGAGTTGCATTGAGGCCTCCCAGAGCCCATTCCATACCGGTATCATCAACCATGTAGTAGGCATCATTCTCCATCCCTATTTTGGTCCAAATTTTTTCTTCGAGGTTCTGAGATACCGTTTTACCGGTTACCTCTTCAAGTAACATAGCTAACATCTGAGTATCAATGCTCACATAGTGATTAAAAGTGCCTGGCTCTTTGCCATTTTCCAATTTCTTTGCAAAGTCCCTCATTGAGGTGCCCTGGGCTAGAGCTCGAGCAAATTTATTAATATCTGAGTTGTAGTCGGCATAATCTTCATTAAAAATGATGCCAGAGGACATTTGCAAAATATCCTTAACAGGAATGTTTGCATAACCGGTGGCTTGAAAATCTTCTAGGTATTTTGTAATTGGGTCATTTAGGTCTTCTATCAACCCATCGTGATAAGCAATACCGATCAAAGCGGATAAAAATGATTTTGCAACCGACCAAGATATGTGGGGTTGGTTTTGTGAGTTGCCCTGCCAGTAGTTTTCATATATCAAGTCTCCATTTTGCAAAACAATCAATCCATCTGATTTAAAATAATCCAACGCTTCTGCTAGGTTGTGTTGCTTTCCCTCAAGCTCATAAAATTCTGGTAGATCAAACGTTCTAACATTAAAAATATGGGGATTGCTTGATGCTTTGATAGGTTTACTTGGAAATACCTTATCCATATTGATGAAGTTATTTACAATTTTATCTTGATCAAATAAATGAACCACATTGTAGACTCTGATTGCTTTAGGGCCATAAATTACAAGACCCAATAAGATAATTATTACAATACCAATTAATATTTTATTGATCATCTGATTGTTTTACTGGAACATTGCTTGATCAAAAGCTTCAAGGTACTCATTTGAAATCTCTTCCAATTGCCGCTTATAGCCTTTGTGCGTAAAAATATAAAAATCTTTATTCTCAATTCCTGCAAAAATCGCTTGAGCAGCCTCTAATGGAGAAATGGGATAAGTGTTTTGAGCGTCTTCTGCTGCAACCTCTAGCAAATCAGTGGGATCTGGCGCTGAGGTTTCAATTGGTTGGGTCTCTTCCTTTGCTGAATCATCAAAAGTGCTGTTCACAATGTTTGTTGTAACTTCCCCTGGGCAAACAATACTCACGTCTACTTCCGAACCTGTAAGCTCAGCTCGCAATGAAGTCATCAATCCTCGAATTCCAAACTTAGAAGCAGAATAAAGCCCAAGCATTGGGTAGGCAATGAAACCAGAGGTTGAGCATGTAGCTATAATATGTGATTCCTCACCAGATGCCTGCATTTGTGGCAAGAATGCATGAACACCATTAAAACAACCACCAAGATTTATGTTAATTAACCAATCATACATTTCGCGATTAACTTGACTGATCGGTGCCGGACCTAAAACACCTGCATTATTAAACAATAGATGGCAGTTTTGAAAAGTCTCAAATGTTTGGCTTGCTAGATTTTCAACTTCATTTAAATTGCTGACATCTGTAACCCTTGCTATTGCCTCTACACCCTTGCTTTTAACTAACTCAAGAGTTTCATTGAGCCCTTCCTCATTAACATCAGCCAAGACAAGACGCATTTTATTTTCTGCTGCAATCTCAGCTATGCCCCTGCCTATACCACTGCCAGCGCCAGTAATTACAGCAACTTTATTTTCAAAATTTTTCATCCATCACCTCTAGTAACCTTTACTTAAGATTATATTAACTTAATTTAAATTAAAAATATTTGACCAGCCAATAAGCAGATGGGATGACAGCAGCCCAAAGCATTAAGGCAAGAATTAATGGCTTTCCACTGATTGATTTCAACTCGTGGTAATTAAATTGCGTGCCTATACAAAATAACCCCAGCATTAAAAAACTTTGGCTAGAAATCTGGAGAACCTGAAGAGCGTCATTGGAAAAATTTAAAAAGGTATTGAGAATAATTGCTAAAATAAAAAATATAATAAAACGAGGAAATTTTGTTGCCTCTGTCTGCTTGTTAAAGATCCAGTTTGCAATGAGAATCAAGGGGATAAGCCAAATAGTTCTTCCAAGCTTTAATGTGGCGGCAACTTGAGCAGATTCGTTGCTCAATGTTAATGCGGCGCCTATCACTGAGGAAGTATCATGAATCGCCAAGGCTGACCAAGCTCCAAATTGGAAATTACTCATCTCTAAATAATTTCCCGCAATTGGAAACAAGATGATTGCTAAAGCATTGAGCAGGAAAATGATTGTCATTGCAACCAAAAGCTCTTGAGGCTTTGCCTTAATAATTGGTGCCACTGCAGCCATAGCAGTTCCTCCACATATCGCAGCCCCAGCAGAAAGAAGAAACGCTAGGCGATGTTGGATTCCAAGTATTTTGCCTAAGAATAAACCTGCAAAGAAAGAAGCAATAACAAACAAAGAAATCCAAGGCAGATAGTCAGAGCTAACACTCCAAGCATAAGGCAAGCTAATTGTTGCACCTAAAATCACAATCCCGATTTGCAATGGAGTGGTTCCAACACGTCGTGACAAGAACGTTTCCGGAGGCTTTAAAAACAAGGTAAATAAAATACCTAAAAATATAGATACTGCTGCATTGCCAACATATATAGCAATTATTACAACCAAAGCAAAAATTAGATACAACAATTTAGATACCAAATATTAAAATAATTTATAGAAATCTAATCTTATAGGGTGATGAATGATTCATACAACCTTTGATCAGCTAATAATGTTTTAAAAACTTACTTACTTAATTATTTTCTTTCTTAGCCTGATGCTTTCTGGAGTCACTTCTACCAACTCATCGTCCTCAATAAACTCGAGCGCTTGCTCAAGAGTATGTTGAATGTGAGGAGTGAGGATTAAATTTTCATCAGTGCCTGCTGCTCTGATGTTAGTTAGCTGCTTGGCTTTTGTTGGGTTGACTGGCAAATCATTGTCTCTTGAATGCAATCCTACAACTTGACCTTTGTATACTTCTAGCCCATGGCCAACAAACATTCTACCTCGATTTTGAAGGTTAAATAGTGCGTAAGCTAAGGTCTTGCCTGCAATCATCGAAACCATGACTCCATTTTGCCTAGCAGCAATCTCACCCTTTTTTGCAAGACCGTAATGATCAAACACACTGGTTAGAATTCCACTGCCACTTGTTAAAGTTAAAAATTGCGAGCGAAAACCAATCATGCCTCTTGAAGGAGCCATAAACTCCAGCCTCATTCTTCCATTTTCTGTAATAACTAAAGATTGAAGGTCTGCTTTTCTATTTCCCATCTCTTCCATAATTGATCCTTGATGCTCTTCCTGAATATCAATAACAACAATTTCATATGGTTCATGAATCTCTTCTCCTACCTCTCTTTGAATAACCTGAGGTTTGGAAACAGCTAATTCATAATTTTCTCTTCGCATTGTTTCAATTAAGACTGAGAGGTGAAGCTCTCCTCGTCCAGACACCTTAAACTGATCTGGGCCTTCGCCTTCCTCTACTCTTAATGCAACATTGTGAATTAGCTCTTGATCCAATCGGTCTTTAATATTCCTTGAAGTGACATATTTACCTTCCTTGCCACAAAATGGAGAGTCATTGACTTGAAAGACCATGCTCACGGTTGGCTCATCAACAGACAGTAACGGCATTGGGTTGATATGCTCTGGATCACATAAGGTGTCAGAAATATTTAAGGCTTCAACGCCTGTAATACAAACAATATCGCCTGCTTTTGCTTTCTCTATCTCTACTCGCTCAAGACCATGATGACCAAGGACTTGCAAAATTTTTGCTTTTCGCTCCCCACCATCTTTATCAACAACAATTACTCGATCATTGGGCTTGACAGAACCCCCAGTAATTCTCCCGATACCTATAACACCCACATAGCTATTACTATCTAGAGCCGAAATTTGCATTCTAAACGGAGCATCTTCATCTACATCTGGAGCAGATACTTTTTCAGTAATCATATCTAGCAAAGGCGTCATATCCTTAGCTAACTCATCTGGTTCATGGCCTGCCAAACCATTGATTGCTGAAGCATAAATAACAGTAAAGTCTAGCTGCTCATCTGTGGCACCCAAGTTATCAAACAACTCAAAAACTTGATCAAGTACCCAATGCGGCCTTGCTTCTGGTCGATCAACCTTGTTAATAACTAGAATTGGATTGAGGCCTTTCTCAAAAGCCTTTTGAGTTACAAATCTTGTTTGCGGCATTGGACCATCTACTGCATCCACTAAAAGCAAAACGGAATCAACCATAGATAAAACTCTTTCAACCTCTCCACCAAAATCAGCATGCCCAGGAGTATCAACGATGTTAATTCGATGATCTTTCCAATTTATTGCGGTATTCTTGGCAAGGATTGTGATCCCTCTTTCACGCTCTTGATCATTTGAATCCATGATTCGCTCTGTGGTCATACTTTTGCGATCAAGTGTTCCAGATTGTTGCAACAACTTATCAACCAAAGTGGTTTTACCATGGTCGACGTGGGCAATAATTGCAATGTTTCTTAGCTTATCTTTATTCATGATGACTTTTAATTGAGGGGGATTATAGGGGAATATAAAAAAAGAAATACCCTCAATAGAAACTAATGCAAAATATATATTGAGTGCTTCATTGACCCTAGGCAAGTAAGTCTATACTCTGCAGTCATCTGATATGTATCAGTGCAACTTATATAGTAAAAATGTCATTTAAAGAACTAGGGTTATCCGAACCAATTTTAAGATCCCTCAAAGACTTGGATCATTCAGAACCTTCAGAAATTCAGAAACAAGCAATCCCTATAGTCTTATCAGGGAAAAATCTTATGGCGGCTGCTCAGACTGGAACAGGAAAAACTGGAAGTTTTGTTTTGCCAATGATTGAACTCCTTCAAGAAGAGCCTCAACCATATAGCAAACATGTGCATGCGCTTGTTCTTACTCCTACCCGAGAACTTGCAGCTCAAGTAAGAGAAAGTGTCTATACCTATGGAAAATTTACATCCACAACCTCAACAGCTGTGTTTGGAGGCGCTAAAATATTTCCACAAAAATCAAAGCTAAAAAAAGGTGTTGATATCTTGGTTGCGACTCCAGGCAGGTTGTTGGATCTTCATAACCAAAAAGCTGTAAAACTAAATAGAGTGCAAATTCTTGTTTTAGATGAGGCGGATCATATGCTCGACATGGGCTTTATCCACGACATTAAAAAAATTATTGCTTTGACACCCCCTGATAGACAAAACTTACTTTTTTCAGCAACTTTCTCGCCTGAGATAAAGAAGTTGGCTCAAACCCTCGGAACTGATCTTGTTGAAATAGCAGCTCAATCGCCTAATACAACCGTTAATGCTATCAAACAGGTTGTCTACCATGTAGATAAAAATCAAAAATCGAATTTATTAAGTCATTTAATCCATTCAGAGCAATGGCCTCAAGCATTGGTCTTTTCTAGAACTAAGCATGGCTCAGAAAAAATAGCCAAAAAACTCAATGCAGCTGATATTCAAACTGCAACAATTCACGGCGATAAAACACAAGGCGCGCGAATGCGTGCTCTAAGAGAATTTAAAGAAAAAGATGTAAGAGTGCTAGTTGCAACTGACGTGGCGGCTAGAGGAATTGATATCAGCAATCTTCCTTATGTTGTGAATTACGATATGCCCACCTATCCTAATGACTACATTCATCGAATTGGTCGCACAGGACGCGCGGGAAAAGAAGGAACCGCAATTTCTTTTATGAGCGTTGATGAGCATAAATTTCTGAGGGGAATTGAAGGGTTGCTCAAGAGCAAGATTGATCAAAAAACTGAAGAAGGTTTCAAACCAACCGATAAGCCCTCCAAAGAATCTAGATCAAGAAATTTTAGAGGAAAAAAACCTAGTTTTAATAAAGGTAAACCGGGCAATAAAACTAAGAGTAGATTTAAAAAATCTGCTAGTGGTGGCGGTGGCGGAAAACCTGAGAGAGCTAAGAATAAAAAGAAAGGTTCTAAAGCAAAAACTCGTTGGAAAAAAGCTAAAAAACCTCAGTAAAAAATCATCTGTGTTTTCCAGGACTCCAGGAAATATCATTCAATAAATCTTCTGCTGATACCTTTGCTCCTTCCTCAATGCTAGTTGCCATAACATCGTTCCAACGATTAAGGTAGCCAAATAAAGCAATCACCCCCATGATCTCTACAACATCACCTTCAGACCAATAAAGTTTTAACTCGGCTTCTGTTGCGGCTTTAATATTCACTGGAACAGCACTGGCCTCTTGAGTAAATCTTAATGCAGCTTTTTCAGCTAGGGTAAAACAATCCTGGTTTTCAAAGTCCCAAGCTTTTTGAAGACGCTGTTGAGAAGATCCATACCTGTCAGCCGCTCTGATAGTATGAGCTTGGCAATACCGACATCCAGTTGTATTGCTGCTCACAAAAGCAATTAATCTCTTGAATTCAGGTGTTAATTTTCCGTGATTCTCCATTACTGCCATATTGAGTTGAACAAAAGCTTTTGCTATCTCAGGTCTGATTTGCATTGTCAGAACTGAGTTAGGACAAAAGCCGAGTGTTTCGTTAAAAAAATCTACTAATTCCTGTACTTTAGGATCAGAGATTTCATTTAATGGTTCTATTAAGGGCATAAAGAAACTTTAGCACAAGTAGATTTCAACCCACTCATGTATTTCATTTGTATAAGCAGCTTGCAAATTTAAGTATTTGTCATAGAATTATCAAAGCACCGATTTGAATTCAGCTTGCGGGTGCTTTATAAATTCAGCTAAATAGAAGGATCTAAAAAACCTATCTAGCAAAGCAGATGGGTTTTTTTTTGCCCACCCAAAAAGTGGCGATCTAGGAGAAACGAATGAAAAAAATTAAAAATGACACTATCGCTAGCCGCGCTGGAATTGAATCAGATAAACAATATGGATCTGTAATTCCACCTCTATACCTATCTACAAATTTTGTATTTGATGAAGTTGGACATTTGCCAGAGTATGATTACACCAGATGTGGAAATCCTACCAGAGACATACTGGCAAATGCACTTTCAGAGATTGAAGGAGGTGTAGGAGCTGAAATTACTAGCTCAGGGATGGCTGCAATCTCGTTGGTTGCTAATATTTTAGATTTAAACGCAAGTGTCATACTGCCTCATGACTGTTATGGCGGAACTCATCGACTCTTTACATCTCTTAAAGAAAAAGGAGTGCTTGATATTCATTTTATAAATCAAGGAAATCTTAAGGCAACAATCAAAAAGATCGATGAAATAAAGCCTGCATTAATATGGCTTGAAACACCTTCAAACCCTCTCCTGCAAGTGGTTGATATTCAGGCTATATCTGCTGCAGCCAAACTAGCAAATGCCTTAATTGCTGTGGATAATACTTTTTTGTCTCCGGTCCTTCAAAACCCACTTAAGCTAGGAGCCGATATTGTTGTTCATTCAACAACTAAGTATATTAATGGACACTCAGACGTTATTGGTGGTGCTGCTATCACCAACAATCAAGAATTGTTAACAAAGCTAAAATATTGGGCGAATAATCTTGGTTTGACTGGATCTCCATTTGATAGCTATCAAACAATGCGAGGGCTAAGGACATTAAGCCTTCGAATGGAAAAACATGAAAAAAACGCCAAGGCATTAGTTGAAGTGCTTTCAAACAATAAAAAAGTAGCTAAAGTTTATTATCCGGGTCTACCTCACCACGAGTCTCATGACATCGCAAAGAAACAACAAAATGGATTTGGTGGAATGTTTAGTTTTGAGCTTGAAGGCGGGCTGCCTGCTGTTAAAAAATTCTTTGCAGAGATTAAGAATTTTGCATTAGCAGAGTCCCTTGGTGGGTTTGAAAGCTTAATATGTCATCCATACACGATGACACACGCTCCTCTTTCACCAGAAGAAAAGGAAGCGGCAGGTATATCTGAGGGCTTGGTTAGAATTTCTACTGGCTTAGAAAATACAGATGATCTTATTGATGATCTTAATATTGCATTACAAAAAATATGATTATAGTTATTCATGAAAATCATGACTGGATCCCCCCGTTCGAAGAGGCTTTTAAATTATTAGGTCTAAATTATGAATTTTGGTATTTACCCAAAATAGACCTTAATTTAAATAATACTCCGCCCGAAGCGGTTTTTTATAACAGGATGAGCGCATCATCCCATAGCAGAAATCATAGATTTGAACCTGAGCTAGCAGTCGGTATTTTAGAATGGCTAGAAAGACATAAACGAATCGTTGTTAATGGGTCAAGAGCATTAGACCTAGAGATAAGTAAAATTCGTCAATATCAAGAATTAGAAAAATATGGCATAAACACTCCTTCAACATATGCAACCATAAGAAAAAATAGAATTTTAGAAGGTGCGAATGAAATTGGATACCCTTTAATTACTAAACATAATAGAGCTGGAAAAGGTCTTGGAGTATTTAAGTTTCCAAATATTAAATCTCTTAGAGATTATGTTAACGGCAATGAGTTTCAGGAATCACCAGATGGCATCAATCTCATTCAAAAATTTATAGATGCTCCAACAAATACAATAATTCGATTGGAATTTATTGATTCAAAGTTTTTGTATGCTGTTGAGGTTGATACGTCAGATGGGTTTGAATTGTGCCCTTCTGATAAATGTCATGTTGAATCAAACTGCCCAACGGGAATTATGAACAAATTTAAAATTTTAAAAGGCTTTAATCTTAAGAATATTTCAGCTTACGAAAACTTTCTCTCCAATAATGATATTGGAATTGCGGGAATTGAAATTATAATCGATGAGCTAGGCAAAGTTTGGACCTATGATGTAAATACAAATACTAACTACAATCCTCAAGCAGAAAGAGAAGCGGATATAAGTGCGCCTCTCAAGATTGCCGAATATCTTAACAGCTTAGGAAATACAAATAATGCATCTATTCAATCAGAGTCTTAGTTTGCTTGATTTTCTTTTTTAATAATCTCAGCATCAACGCAATCAAAATAATTGGTTTGCTCGGCTGAGGGGCCGCCCTCATAAAAAATAGTTCCTTTGCTGCTCTTTTTTTGAATGGGTGGGCCTGATGGAGCTATTCCAAGGCATGACGTCATGACAGCTCCCATGTAACCTTCAACACCCAACTGAGCATAAGGATTTCTCGCTTCCTCAAATGGATTCACTTCCTTTGTCTGGCAGCTAACAAGCAAAATAAATACTAACAAAAAGGAGATTTTGGTTAATAGAAAAGATTTCATTTTTATTGTTAATAAAAAACTAATTTTTTACATTTATAACACACGAAATTTTTAACTTAAAGGTAAAAAAAGATTGTTGTTATTGGGTTGCAAGTTTCTTATTATATGTTTATTGTGATTTATGTCATTCCTATAAGATAAGGATTTATCCTGTACCTTATAGATAATTTGGAGGGGAGCCAAATTATATGGATACTAAATATTTATTTAAAAGACATAACACCTTTTGGGTTAAAGTTGCGGTGCCTAAAGATCTGAGAAAAGATTTAGGTTTCGACTTAAGGGCCTCACTTCACACTCATGATCTCTCTGAAGCGCAAAAACTAAGAGGACCGCTGGTCGAAGAATTTAAATCCAAGATATTTGCAGCTAAGGATCAAGCAAGCCAAAGCAATGGCAAGGGCTCTGTGGTCAAAACCTTTATGCCTGTAACAGACACTTCAGATTCTCAGTACTATCATAAAGTAGTAGATTGTCAGTATGCCTGCCCTGCTCACACACCAGTGCCAGAATACATTCGCAAAATCTCACAACATGAATTTACAGCAGCCTACATGATTAATTGGGAATCTAACGTTTTTCCTGGAATCCTTGGAAGAACATGTGACCGACCTTGCGAACCTGCATGCAGAAGAACTAGAACACATGAAAAACCCGTTGCTATTTGCCGATTAAAACGTGTCGCTGCAGATTACAAGGATGATGTCTCAGAGTTGCTGCCCAAAGCCCCCAAACAAACCAACGGGAAGAAGGTTGCATTAATTGGCGGAGGGCCAGCCTCATTAACTGTAGCAAGAGACCTTATAGTCATGGGCTATGAATGCACTCTTTTTGAAAAAGATCCCCAAGCTGGTGGACTAATGAGAACTAATATTCCTTCCTTTAGGTTGCCTGAAGAAGTTCTGGATGCTGAGGTTGATCAAATACTCAACATGGGCTTAACCACTAAATTTAACTCTGAAATTAAAAGCTTAAAAGAATTTTTAAAAGAAGATTTTGATGCTGTTTTCGTTGGCACAGGAGCGCCTAAAGGTAAAGACTTAAATATAGAAGGTCGTGATGAAGCTGCTGAAAATATTCACATTGGAATTGATTTTTTAACAAGCATAGCTTTTGAGCATATTGATTCTATTGGAAAAAAAGTAATTGTTTTAGGTGGCGGCAATACTGCAATGGACTGTTGTAGATCTTCATTAAGATTAGGAGCTGAAGATGTAAAGGTTGTAGTGCGAAGTCCCTTCTCTCAAATGAAAGCATCGGAATGGGAAATTGAAGATGCAATGGAAGAAAATATTCCCATTTTAGAAAACCACGTACCAATGAAATTTCTTCACAAAAATGGGAAATTGTTTGGGATGGAGTTTCAAAGAGTTGAGGCTGTCTTCGATGATTCTGGAAAACGCTCTTTGGTACCTATCGATAATAGGCCTGTTGTAATTGAATGCGATGATGTTTTAGTAGCAATTGGTCAAGATAATTCATTTGAATGGATAGAAAGAGATATTGGCTTAGAGTTTGGTGAATGGGACATGCCTGTTGTAAATGCAACAACTTTTCAATCTACCAACCCTAAAGTTTTTTTTGGGGGTGATGCCGCTTGGGGGCCTGAAAATATTATTTGGGCAGCAGCTCATGGTCATCAAGCAGCTATTTCTATTCACCAATTCTGTCAAAATAAAGATGTTAACGAGCGCCCTGAGCCGGGCACTAATTTAATTAGTCAGAAAATGGGTTTGCATGAATGGTCTTACGATAATGATATTTCCCAAGCTAAAAGATTTCTTGTTCCAAAAACAGATCAAGATATTGCTTTAAAGAGCTTAAAGGTTGAAGTAGAAAAAGGCTTTGACGAAGACCTTGCAATGGAAGAAGCTCAAAGGTGCCTGAACTGCGATGTTCAAACTATTTTTTCAGAGAGTCTTTGTATTGAGTGTGACGCATGCGTGGATATTTGCCCAACTGATTGCATTAATTTTATGCTTAATGGCAGTGAAGATGAGGTAAGACAAAATACAAGAATACCTGCTTTGAATATTGAGCAAGATTTGCTTATTTCTAAAATTCTACCAACCAATCGAACAATGATTAAAGATGAGGATGTATGCCTGCATTGCGGCCTTTGCGCTGAGAGGTGCCCTACGGGTGCATGGGACATGCAAACGTTCTTGTACGAAGAAGCCAAGGTGTATTCATGAGCAAAATTTCTTCTGTAAATGAGTTCGTAATTAAGTTTGCAAATGTAAATGGGTCTGGCTCAGCAAGCGCAAATCAGATGTTTGCAAAGGGCATTTTTCGATCAGGGATTCCAGTTAGCCCAAAGAATATTTTTCCATCCAATATTCAAGGTCTTCCTACTTGGTTTGAGATCCGAGCCAGTGAAAAAGGCTACTTGGGCCGAAAAGCTGGGATTGATTTTATGGTCGCAATGAACCCTCAATCATATGCCCAAGATGTTGCGGAAATTAACCCCGGGGGATACCTTTTATATGACTCCTCATGGAAAAGAGAATTTCATAGAGATGATATTAACATTGTAGAGGTGCCTCTAACATCATTGTGTGTAGATGAGTTTTCTAATCCCAAAACGAGACTCTTATTTAAAAATTTAGTATATGTTGGTGCATTGGCATATTTAATGAACATTGATAAAGAAGTCTTTGTTAACTTAATTAATGAGCAGTTCACTGGAAAAGAAAAGCTTATTGCTCCAAATGTAAAAGCGCTAGAGATGGGTTTTAATTATGCAGAATCAAATCTCTCCGATGTTTGTGACATAAAAGTAAAAGTATCAAATCTAACAGATGGAATGATCTTGACGAATGGAAATAATGCAGGTGGATTGGGTTGTGTATATGGAGGAGCAACGGTCTGCGCTTGGTACCCTATTACTCCGTCAACATCTCTGGCTGAGTCTTATAAAAAATATTGCGATCAATTCAGAATTGATGAAGTAACTGGCAAAAATAACTTTGCTTTTGTTCAGGCTGAAGATGAGCTTGCCTCAATTGGGATGGCAATTGGAGCTAATTGGAATGGTGCTCGAGCATTTACAGCAACCAGTGGTCCTGGAATATCTCTAATGACTGAATTTATAGGCTTGGCTTATTTTGCAGAAATCCCAGTTGTTATCTTTAATATTCAACGAGGGGGGCCATCAACTGGCATGCCAACAAGAACTCAGCAGTCTGACATCTTATCTTGCGCTTATGCTTCGCATGGAGATACCAAGCACGTTATGTTAATTCCCTCTGATCCGAAAGAATGCTTTGAGTTTGCAGCGGACGCTTTTGATGTATCAGACAGACTGCAAACCCCTGTTTTTGTTTTATCGGATCTTGATATTGGAATGAATGATTGGACATGTCCAGAATTTGAGTGGGATGATAAAAGAGAGTTTGATCGAGGCAAGGTGCTGTCAAAAGATGAGTTGGATAGCATGGATTCTTGGGGAAGATACCTTGATGTAGATGGTGATGGAATTCCTTATAGAACGCTTCCTGGAACCCATCCCGAGAAAGGAGCTTATTTTACTCGTGGAAGCTCTCATGATGAATATGCTAAATACATCGAAGATGGTGAAGCAAATGCTAGAAACCTTACCAGGATTCAAAAAAAGTTTAATGGAGCAACCAAATTTCTACCAAAACCAGTCTTAAAGCAAGAGACAAATGCTAGTTCAATTGGATTAATTTACTTTGGCAGTACAGAGGCTGCAATGCAAGAATCCTTAGATCAATTATCAGCATCGGGTCACCCAATTGATGCAATGCGTATAAGAGCATTTCCATTTGATCTAGAGATATGGAACTTTATTAATGAGCATGAATCAATCTTTCTTGTTGAGCAAAATAGAGATGCTCAAATGAAGACACTGTTAATAGCAGAAGGGAAAATTAATCCTCGAAAAATTCTGTCAGTGCTGTGCTTTGATGGAGCTCCAATCACAGCTAAATTTATAACCGATTCAATTATTGATACGCTGGCATCAGATCAATTACTCTTAACTGCAGAGGATCTCAAATGACCTATATTGTTAAACCTATTAACAGTCATCCTAATTTAGAGCGAAATCATCTAGGCCTGACAAGAAGAGATTATGAGGGAACGATCTCCACCCTATGCGCTGGGTGTGGTCATGACTCTGTTAGCGCCGCAATTATTGAAGCCTGCTATGATCTAAGCCTTTCTTCTGACCAAATTGCAAAGCTATCAGGTATTGGTTGCTCGTCCAAATCACCATCATATTTCCTTAATCAGGCGCACGGATTTAATTCTGTTCATGGGCGCATGCCATCTGTTGCCACGGGTGCAAATTTAGGCAATCAAGACTTAATGTATCTGGGTGTATCCGGAGATGGAGATACTGCTGCAATTGGCATAGGCCAATTCATGCACGCTGCAAGACGACAGCTCAACATTACATATATATTGGAAAATAATGGAACTTATGGCCTCACAAAAGGACAATTCTCAGCCACCAATGACCAAGGATCTAAAAGCAAATATGGTGAAGAAAACCTTTTAGCTCCGATTGATTTACCAGCCATGGCAATCCAACTTGGTGCTGGGTTTGTAGCTAGAAGTTTTTCAGGAGACAAAGATCAATTAGTTCCACTTCTTAAGGCAGCTATGAAATTTAAAGGATTTGCGCTGATAGATATTATTTCCCCATGTGTCACATTTAATAATCATACTGGATCAACTAAAAGCTATGATCACATTAGGGAACACAATAAATCTGTTTCCAGCCTTGACTTTGTTCCAATTGGTCAAGAAATTAAAGCTGATTATGCAGAAGGAAAGAAAATGGATGTTCCTCTTCATGATGGGGCAAAAATTACCCTTGAAAAACTTACATCTGAATATAATCCACTGGATAAAGGCGAGGCAATACAAAGACTGAATGAAGCAGAAAAAACTGGAACAGTATTAACCGGCCTCCTCTATATCAATCCCGAAGTTAAAGATCATGCTGAAATACTGAATATATCAGACACGCCTCTAAACAAAATCTCAGACGAAAATTTGTGCCCAGGAGCTGATAAGCTTAAAAATATTAATTCAAGTCTAAGCTAACTAATCTACAAATACAGTCGGTGATTCTCCCTTTTTTGCAACTCTAATAATTAACATCTTGCTGCATTGATCATCATCTACACTTGGAGCATTTGGGTCCACTCCGCCATGCACCCAATTTGATTTCTCAAACCAAAATTCATCTTTTGTAACTGGCTCATAAGAGCCTGAGGAGTTTGTTGTAGTTTCACCCTCCAAAACATAAACAACAGTTCCATATGGGTGGTAGTGCTTAGCGCCATCTGCTTGCCCGCATGATTCATATTTTTCAATATGTAGATCTAGTTCGCCTGCTAGATCAAAAATCTCAGAAGAGATAATGCCTTGTGCAGCTACTTTCTTCTCTTCATGATGGGCTGATTGAACTCCAAGAGATGCAATCAAAATGATAGAAAATAATATTTTATCCATTCTTAACTCCTTATGTTTTATATGCATTAATACTAACTGGAAATTTTTATATAATCAAAGAAGCTACACCCTCAAACCTGGTGGGAACAGCTCGTATCCAGTAAACCAGAAAAATACATAATTAATTAAGGTAAAAAAACCAATGGCAATAATCATGAACCAATAGAACCCATGACCTTCAGGGATATTAGCAAGATAATTAATGCTTATTTTGATCGTACGATTGATGTCGCCCAACACTGAAACTCCTTTTTGCAAGGTGTTTAGTTGACCGCCCGGTTACCCTTCTTCTCCATAATTTGTATGAGGAAGATTTTAAGTTGTCTCTCATTAGTTCTTTAACAGCTTGTTCCTTTAAACCATATTGAACTTCAATGGCATCAAAAGGAGTTCTATCCTCCCATGCCATTTCAATAATTCGAGAAATATCTGATTTATCCATCCTACAAATTATATTTGAAATGACTGGATGTTGTTTTTATTTTTTTCTAAAGCAGTAATTTAATCTGTGTTCACTTACACTATCTCAAATTAATTCTAAGCAAACTCGTCATGCAAATCTTTTCAATTAAATCTGTACCCATGGCTCAATGGAGCTCAGAAAAACCATTAAACTTTTCTCCCAAACCACTTACCGTTTTTATTCTTTGTTTTGGTTTGACATTATTTGGGCTGGGCGAGTCACTAATTATTACTGCAGGTGCTGGAATGAGCCCTTGGACTGTTCTCGCTGAAGGACTTTCTAAAACTTCAGGCTTAAGTATAGGTGTGCTCACTTTTCTAATTAGTCTTGCCGTGTTGATTTTATGGATCCCTTTAAAACAGCCCGCAGGAGTTGGCACTATACTCAATGTAATTATTATTGCTGCCGTCATAGAGTGGTCTCTTCCCTTTCTACCAAGCCCAGAACATGAGGGATTAAAATTACTTCAGGCTGTTGCAGGAACTGTGATGGTGGGCATTGCTAGTGGAATCTACTTAATTGCAAACCTAGGGCCAGGTCCTCGTGATGGCTTGATGACCGGATTTCAAAGAGTAACTGGCCTCCCAATTGCTTGGGTTAGAGCCATGCTAGAGATAGCAGTTATTAGTATTGGCTGGACACTTGGTGGCTCGATTGGTTTGGCAACACTTATTTTTGCATTTGGTATTGGTCCCGCAGTTTCTTTTGGGCTCTATTGCATTTCAGCAACCTCTAAGAATTAATTTTTAACAAAAAAAAGGGTGCTATAAGCACCCTTTTTAATTCTTAAGCTTTAACTTAGAAGTTGTAACCAGCTTTCACATACCAGAAAGCGCCTTCAATACCGTAAGGAGAAGTTTCATAATAGATTCCTCCAAGTACGTTTCCAGGAACGCCTTCAGCGTTTGCGCCAGCTGAGCCATCAATTTTTAATGCCTCTGTGTCAAATAGGTTTTGTACACCTGCTGATAAGCTAAAGTTATCTGTTAGCTGAACGCTGACTGATGCATCTACTGTCCATTCAGCATCTGAAGTAGTACCGAACCAATCTGCATGAACTGCATAGTACTCTCCATACATGTTTGCACGAACAAATGAGCTTACTTTATCGCTCCATGTTTGAGCAACAGTAATAGTCATTCTGTCTTCAGGAAGACCTTCTTCTAAACGTTTAATTTTTGAAGCACCTGTAACTGCTCCAGAATTTGTTACTTCTGTTTCAGTGTGATTCCATGCTGCACTAATGTCTGCATCTGCACCGAATAATTCAGTGTTGTACACAGCCACCAAGTCATAACCAGTGGTTTCGGTATCAAAATCATTTGTAAAGTAGTTCACCTGACCAATTAATTCTGGGTTAGGTATGCCAGCTGCGCCCATAGCTGCAACTTGAGCCGCTGTAGGAGCTGCATTACTTGTTAAAGCAACCCTATCTTCAAGCTCGATGACAAAGAAGTCAGCAGTGAAAGATAAGTCACCTGCATTGTAAACAAGTCCAAATGAAGTGTTAGTTGCTTCTTCTGGGTTTAATTGACCTGCGCCAAGTTTGAAACCAGGCAATGTTTGAGCCTGAGTTAACTGACCGTCAACCAAAGTTGTTTGAGTGTTTACAACGTTAACTTGACCCTGTGTAGGAGCTCTAAAACCAGTACTGGTTGAAGAACGCAATGCTAGGTTTTCTGAAACCTGATATCTTGCATTAAGTTTAAAGTCATTTGTGTCGCCAAATGTTGTGTAATCTTCATACCTAAAAGAACCACCAAGTAATAGCTCATCACTAACTTGATTTTCTAGATCAACATAAAGACCATAACTTCTTCTTGTAAAAGCACCTTGAGAGTCTGGTGAAAATCCAGCAAATCCGTGCGATCCAACATTAAAACCTTGAAGAGCATATTTGCCTGCTTTCCATGAAGCTTCTTCACCTGAGATCACTTCAAAAGTTTCCTCTCTCCACTCAGCTCCGTATGCAATAGTCATAGAATCAACTTGTCTTGTAAGATCAAAATTGAATGTTTTTTCAAGTTCAATGTATGAGCCAGTGTAGAAGTTACGAGGAGTATCTGGACCCATTGATGGGTTAACTGTGTTGTTTAATCCAAAATCAGCTTCGTTTCTGCCTACTGAACCACTTACATCATATGTATGGCCACTTAGGAAGCCATCTGTAATATCGCCTCTTCTTCCCATGGTTAGAGAAGTATCAGTAATGGTGCCTACGAATCTTGGTGTGTAACCACCAGGAGCAATTTCATTCATCAAGAAACAACTTGGGTCAGCCATGATTGCATCTCTAGTAGCATAGTTTGAAGGATCAACCTGTCCTGATGCACCTGTACCATATGCACAAGTTCCATCAACATTACCTACAGCTCTATAGTCACCAATTGTAAATACACCACTTCTGCCATCTGGATTTCTGTAATAGAAGCCGCCATCTACATCTCTTTCAGAGTAGTTACCAAAAGCATATGACTCTGAGCCGTCGCTGTTTGTTACGCCAGAATTCAAGAAGAATGTTACATCATCATCAATTTTTGGAGCACCCCAGATTTGTGCTGGAGTAGCAACTGAAGTATTGCCGCCAGCTATAAGAGCTGCAGCATCAGGTCTTTGTACACTTCTTGAAGTGTCATCAGCCTGTCTAATTTGAAAACTTGTTGTTACAAAACCATCTTGACCTAGAGGCATGCCGTACTTACCAGCTATAGTAGTTGTAGCACCATCACCTTCAGTGTATTCACCCATTTTGTATGAAAGACTTCCGCCTTCTGAAATATCATCTAATACAAAGTTGATAACACCTGCAATCGCATCTGAACCATATTGGGCTGAAGCACCATCTCTTAGGACCTCGACTCTTTTAAGAGCGATAGCTGGGATTACAGAAATATCTGCTCCCTGAGAACCATCGTTTACACCACCGCCTTGGAAGGCAATAACTGAAGCATGATGACGTCTTTTGCCATTGGTGAAGATTAAAGTACTGTCAGCTGAAAGACCTCTTAAGTTAGCAGGACGAATCATACTCGCTGCATCACTAATAGGTTGTAAATGAACATTCAATGAAGGAACACTTCCTTGAAGCTGCATTAATAAGTCGTCTGTACCAGTTTTGCTGATATCTTCAGCGCTAAGCACATCTACTGGAACCGGGGAACTAGAAACAGATCTAGGCTTTCCGCGAGTACCGATACTGACAACTTCTTCAACGTATTCATTGTCTTGTGCAAAAGAATCAACTGAAAGCATTGAGCTCAAAGCGATTATTGTAGTTAAGGATAGCTTTGATGCTGTCCAGATAGCTTTATTTAACATTATTATCTCCCTAAGAATTAGATAAAATTAATTTTAGTAACCTGCTTTATACACTAATTAACGTAGCATTGCGAATTTGATGCAAATTAAATACATAAAAAACCCT
>Ga0209140_1000086_pt1 | contig 58915 bp, 69 predicted proteins | sample SaaInlV_120m_DNA_3_FD_184666 | JGI IMG/M metagenome (GOLD analysis project Ga0209140, IMG submission 184666) | Marine microbial communities from expanding oxygen minimum zones in the Saanich Inlet - Saanich Inlet SI073_LV_100m_DNA (SPAdes) (version 2) | ecosystem: Environmental > Aquatic >... | reverse complement strand
AACTTGCACCTGTAATGTGTGGCAATAGATCTAATGCTCTTATGATTTCAAATTTTTCGTCGTCTCTCATTTACAATCTTACAATTTTTCTGCTATATGTTTTGCAAAATATGTAACAATCATGTCTGCACCTGCACGTTTTATTGAATACAATATTTCTTTTGTCATTTCATCTTCATCTATCCATCCTTGCATTGCTGCCCCTTTAACAAGTGCATATTCTCCTGAAACACTATATGCTGCAACTGGAACATTGAATCGTCTTCTAGTTTCTGATATTAAATCTAAATATGTCAATGCAGGTTTTATCATCACAATATCTACACCTTCATTAACATCTGTTTCAACTTCTCTCATTGCTTCTCTTGGATTTGTAAATGGAACTTGATATGTACGTCTATCACTAAATTGTGGTGCGCATTCTGCTGCATCTCTAAATGGTGAATAGAAATTTGATCTATGTTTTGCTGAATGTGACATAATTGCTACATCGGTGAATCCTTCATCATCTAATGCTTTTCTAATTGCCTTAACTTGTCCATCCATCATTGCTGAAGGCGAAACAACATCCACTCCTGCTTTTGCTTGACTCACTGCAATTTTTGCTAGTGTTTTTAAACTGGAATCATTATCAATTTTTTTATCGTGTATTAATCCACAATGTCCTGATGTTGTATATTGACAAAGACAAACATCTGCCATAATGACAATTTTATCTCCAAAATTTTTACGAACCTCTGATATTGCTTTTTGAACAATCCCATGTTCTACAAATGCTGATGTTCCATCATCATCTTTCTCACTTGGAATTCCAAATAACATAATTGCAGGAATTCCTAATTCTGAAATAGTATTTACTTCATTTACTACTTCTGATAATGGTAGTCTTTCCATTGCAGGCATTGAATTAATCTGCTTTTTTGCCTCAATTCCTTCTTCAACAAAAACTGGACAGATTAGGTCTTTTGGTGAGATTGAAACTTCTTGAACCAAATCTCTCATTTTTTGAGTGGTTCTTAATCTTCGTAATCTTGTTTCAGGAAAATTAGCCATACCTAGTGTATTGTTTAATTGAATATATTCTTAAGCAGGAATAGATTTTTCAATATTAAATTCATGCTCAACAAAATACTCTACCCTTGTCTTTTTGAATTCTCTTGAACTAAAAAGAATCTTGTACTCTTCAACCTCAATCTGTTTCTGAATATCACTAGCCATTTCTTTTGCTTCATCGATCGATTTACAGTGTATCATTGAAAATACATTATAAGGCCAATCAGAATATACGGGTCTCTCATAACAATGACTGACTTGTGGAAATGCACCTAGTTTTTCTCCAACTTTACTAATTCTATCTTTTGGAACTTTCCATACAATCATTCCATTTGCTGTGAATCCTGCTTCTCTATGTCGAAGTATTGCTGCAAATCTTCGCATCACTCCAATACTCTCATAATGTTTTAATCTCTCAAAAATTTTTTCTTCACTAATTCCTAATGCAGTTGCTGCTTTAAGAAATGGTCTATCTATTATTTGAAAGTCTTTCTGTAACTGTCTAATGAATTCTTTATCTTCTTCTGTTGCAACAAAATCAACTTTTTTAATCTCTTTTTTTGCTTCTGAAGGTTTCACATCGTGCTTTTTTGTATCAACCATGTCAAGCTTAACACCAATCTTGAATAATTGCAACGTTGGTAACATTCTTACTTTTTTAATGCCGTCTAATTTTGAGAATTTTTCTAGCTCCGTTTCCAAATCTGAACCTGGTGGAACTGCTAATGTGAACCAAAGGTTGAATTGATGTTCTCTTTCATAATTATGACTTACACCTGGGTGTTTGTTTATGTGATAAGCAATTTTTTCTAATTTATCCGCCTCAATTTCCATTGCAACTAAGGAGCTGGTATATCCAAGTTTTCTAGTATCAAATATTGCACTTAACTGTCTCAACACTCCTTTTCTTTTCATTTTTGTTAATCTAGTTTTTACCTCATCTGATGAAATATTGAATTTTTTTGCAATCTCATCAAATGGCCTTGACACTAGTGGGAAAGTCCATTGAATTTCATTCAATATTTCATTATCAATTTCTTCCATATTTGACATATATCCAAATCTATGAAATCAATTAAAAAATGTAACGTGTATTCTTGAATCTATAAATTACATTTTATTAATGGCAGATCGTTGATAATTGATCTTCATCTAAATGGAAAACTAGTCCTTATTGTTGGCGCTGGTAATGAAGCCTTGAAACGTATAAAATTACTTGAAAATGAAGGATGTCAAATTATCGTAATTGGCGAAAAACCTAATTCTGAAATAATAAAACTTTCAAAAACAAAAAAAATTATTTTGAAAAAAATTAAATTAACTTCCTCACTTTTCTTAAAAAAACATAAACCATTTTTAGTAATTGCATCAACTACTGATTTGATTCTGAATCAAAAAATTGTACAAACTGCTAAAAAAATGAAAATTCTTGCATATGCATCTGATTCTCCAGATTCAAGTGATATTTCATATCTTTCATTAATTGATATAAAAAAAACAATCAAGGTTGCAATTTCTACTGGTGGCGGTAGCCCAATCATGGCAAAAAAAATCAAATTAAAGATAGAAAAATGTCTACAAAAAAATATCTCTGAACAAGATATGGAATCAATCAAAATTCAAAAATTTGCACGAAGTGAATCAAAAAAATATATTTCAACTCAGATTGAAAGAAAAAAATTTCTTTATGAATTGATGAATGATAAACGTGTTAAAGAGTTATTAAAAGATAGAAAATACAAGGCAATACAGACTACAATTAAAAAAATGGTGAAAGATTGGAAATGACAAAAAATATTATTAATGCAAGAGTAACTTTTAAGAAATCTCCAATTCATGTACTTGAAAGATTTTCATTAGGGGATTCTGAAAATGCCTACAAATCTTTTAAAAAACATACTGGATTATCTGAATGTGTAATACTACAAACATGTAATCGTGTAGAAATTTTTGGGTCTGGTAATAAGTTTGATAGGGATGAAATTAAAAAAACGTGGGCATCACTTTCTGGTTTAGAAGAAAATAGTTTTAAAGAAAATTTAGAGTGGTCCCAAAATTCTGAAGTCTATGAACATCTACTGAAATTAACATCTGGTTTAGATTCTATGGTTGTTGGCGAGGAGCAAATTATGACGCAAATTAAAGATTCAATTCAATCTGCTAAAAAATTAAAAGTTTCTGGTGAGTCCTTGAATACATTATTTGATAAAGCTATACGTGTTGGTACTAGAGTAAGAACTTCAACTGGTATTAGTAAAGGAAGTATTTCTGTTGGCTCAATGGCAGTTAAACTTGCTGAAGAAAATGTCGATGAAATGAAATCCAAAAAAATTCTTTTAATTGGAACTGGAGAGGCTGCAACACTAGTTGCAAAATCTTTAACAAAACGCGGATATCCATTTTTTATCTCAAGTAGAACTGTTGAGCGTTCAACATCCTTTTCTAAAACAGTCGGTGGTCAACCTGTTGATTTTAACTCAATCTTAACTGGTTTTGAAAATTATGATATTGTATTTGTGGCTACTATTGCACCTTACTTTTTAGTAACTTTTGAACGAATCCAAAAAGCTCTTGAAACCAAACATTCTGGTATGATGATATTAGATCTTTCTAATCCTCGAACTGTTGATGAAAAAGTTGCTGAACTTAGAGGTATAAAATTAATGAATATTGATCAAATTGCAGAAATGGTTGATAAGAATATGAGAAGCCGAATTGGTCAGAAAAACTCTGCAGAAGAAATTATTAAAGAAGAATTACCAGTATTAGAAGCCACTATGAAAAGATTAGAAGCTGAACCTATTGTAAAAGACGTTTTCAAAAGTACTGATGCAATCCGAATAAAAGAACTTGAAAAAGCATTCAGTATGCTGGGTGAATTAAATGATTCCCAGAAAAAAATAATTGTAGAATTAACCAAATCTGTCGCTGAAAATATTATGTCAACTCCTATGAATAATCTTCGAAAAGAAACTGAACATGGAAATTCTGATGTAATTGATGCAGCATTAAAGTTATTTAATTTTAAAAAAGAAGATAATCAGTAATTGTATCTCATTTGATTTGATTCTTGTTTAAATCCAATTCTCTCATAAAATGGAATTAATTCATCTTGGCAATCTAGAATTGTTTTATAACAATTCATCACTCTTGCTTTTTCTAACAATGAATTTACAAGTTTAAATCCTATTCCTCTACCCTCGTATTCTTTTGATACAACAACGTCTTCAATATGTCCCACTTTTCCTCCATTATGAATAAATTTTTGTTCAATAAACAATGTAGTGGAGCCAATTATTTTTCCATTTTCTTCTGCAACATGTATGATATGATCTGGATTTGAAATAATTTTTTTAAGTATGTCTTTCCCAATTTTTTTATCTAGATCACTTGTTTTTCTTAAACTGTCTAGAGTTTCCAAGAATCCATTTTCAATATCTGTTTCAATTATTTCTCGAATTTTAATATCTGACATTATCTGATCATCCTATTTTTTACTATACTCTTCATTTGTTTTTTCATATGTTTCTTTATCCCCAATATCGATAAATCCTTTTTTAGAAATCACACTATCAACTTTCTTTTTCTTTGCAAGTGTTTTTCGTATAACACTATCCATTCCATATGGCTTATTTTTTGGAATTAATTGAAGTACTTCTGGTTCCATTATGTAGCAACCTATGTTAATTTTTGCTGAAAATTCTGGTTTTTCATTCCATGAAGTCACCTGACCATTATTTTTTGTATCAATTACACCGTATTTTAAATTAAATTTGTAATCATAGAGACTCATAGTAATATTAGATTTAGATTTTTTATGTTGTTTAATCATATTTCTCAAACTAAAGTTATAGATTGAATCTCCATATAAACAGACAAATGTCCCATCAATGAACTTTTCAGCAGTTTTTAACTGGCCTGCTGTTGCAAGTGGTTTGTTTGAAATGGCATATTCGATTTTAATACCAAATTTTTCACCATCACCAAAATGGTCTTCAATTTTTTTTCGTAAATAACTCACGCATAGAATAATTTCTTTTATTCCATTTTTTTTAATCCATTCTATTTCATGTTCTAAAATTGGCTTTTCACCTAATGGAAGCATTGGTTTAGGAAGTGATTTTGTGTATGGTTGTAGCCTAGTTCCGAGTCCTCCTGCTAAAATTACTGCCTTCATGAGTTTGTATGCACTTTTCAGTTCTATTTATGTTCAATTACCAAATCTTCAGTAATTTATTGGATTGACAAAATTTTCTTCACTACTTGTTCTGGATTGGTTCCAAATACTATGATCATAGGTTCTTTTCCCATATCTCCTTTATGGAATATGATGTCTGGTTTCGTAGATTTCAAATAATTAGAAATTCCCCATGATATTGATGAATTCTCTTTTTGTTTTGAACTTTTAGATTCTTTTTTTCTATCATAACTTATGACTTTCATTCCTTTTTTCTTTGCTTTAACAATTAACTCTGGTTCATATTTTATGTTAATTGCTGAACGAATTTCAGGAAATTTTTTAGAAACTTCAATAACCGCGGTTGCTACGTGTTGTGAACCTCCATACTTTAGATCTCCCGCTTGAATAATTTTATCACCTGCTTTAACTAATCTTCCTGAAATCCCTAACACATTATTGATTTTCTTTGGTTTGATTTTTGAAAAAACAAAATTTGTTTGACATTCTGGAATTAATTTTGAACTACTTTTGATATTTTGAAAATCAACAATTGAATTTGAAAGTTCTTTTTGCATTTCAGATATTTTTTTGTGAGTTATGCTTATTCCTTTACCTAATTTTTCAGAATTTTTTATAGACTGAAATACATACTCTTTTGCATACTGAGCTGCATCATGAATTGATCTTTTCAATGCAAGTGATGAGGCTAATGACGCAGAATAATTACATCCACTTCCATGATTAATAATTTCAATTTTTTTACCTTTCAAAATGTAATCTTTTTTTGGTTCTAAAATAAAATCTTCTATATTTTTTTTTGATTCATTATACCCTGTGATAATAACATTTTTTGCTCCTAATTTCTGTATCACATTTGCTGCTTTTTGAATTGATGATGTTCCTGATAGGATTTTGGCTTCTTGTTTATTTGGGGTAATGATTGTGGCTAATGGTATTATCATTTTTTTATAATCTTTGATAGCTGATTTTTTTAGGAGAATAGTCTTAGTTGTAGACTCAATTATTGGGTCAACAACAATTGGGCATTTTTGTTTCTTAATCATTGAATGCACTGCTTTGATTATTGATACATCATACAACATTCCAATTTTAATTGCATCAATTTTGAAATCATTTAGTACTGATTCTAATTGAGATTTGATTATATCTGATGAAATTGGTAAAATTTTAGAAATTTTCTTTGTATTTTGGCTGGTAATGGCTGTAATTACGGTTAATCCGTATACTCCATGATTTTCAAATGTTTTGATGTCACTTTGAATTCCTGCTCCTGATGATGGGTCTGAGCCCCCAATAGAAAGAACATTCATGGTGATCGTAAATTAAACGATTGTTTAAATCCACCATTTGACAATTTGATACATGGCAACTCAAATGACTTCTGCACGTAGAGGTATAGCTACTGATGAAATGAAACAGGTAGCAAAAGATGAGGATGTTACGCTTGATTGGTTAATCCCAAAAGTCGCTAGCGGTTCAATAATTATCCCAAGTAACAATGTACGTAAAGAAAAAATCCATAATGTTGCAATTGGTAAGGGTACAAAAACTAAGGTGAATGTTAACATTGGTACTTCTACTTTGAATGTGGATATTGATGAAGAAGTTGAGAAAGCCAAAGTTGCAGTAAAATATCATGCAGATACAATTATGGATTTGAGTGATGGAGGTGATGTTGGAGTTGTTAGAAGAAAATTACTAGAGGTTGCACCGATTACATTTGGAACTGTACCAATTTATGAAGCATATAATTTTGGAGTAGAAAAGCACAAAAATCCATTAGACATCACTGAAGATGATTTTCTCAAAGCATTTGAAAATAACATAAAAGATGGAGTTGATTATACAACAATTCATTCTGGCATAACAAAAGAAATTGCTAAAAGAATTCTAAAGGTAGAGCGTTATGCTGGTGTAGTTAGTAAAGGTGGAACTATTACTGCGGCATGGATGTTAAAATACGATAAAGAAAATCCTTACATTACTCATTATGATTATATGATGGAATTAGCACAAAAATACGATGTAACTTTTAGTCTAGGCGATGCACTAAGACCTGGTTCAATTTTAGATTCTCATGATGAACTTCAAGTTCAAGAAATGATCAATATTTCAAGATTAGCTAAACGTGCAAATGAAAAAGAAGTTCAAGTTATGATTGAAGGTCCTGGTCATGTTCCGTTAAATGAAGTTGCTGCAAATGTAAGATTGGCAAAATCTCTCATTGGTGATGTTCCATACTATGTTTTAGGACCATTAGTTACTGATATTGCATCTGGACATGATCATATTGCAAGTGCTATAGGTGCTGCAGTATCTGCCAGTGAGGGTGTTGATCTTTTATGCTATCTGACTCCTTCTGAACATCTTGCCTTGCCTAATGCTGAGGAAGTAAAAGCAGGTCTAATCGCATATCGTATTGCAGCACATGCTGGTGATCTTGTAAAACTGAGAGAAAAAGCAATCAAATGGGATATGAAGATGACTGAAGCGCGAAGAACTTTGGATTGGGAAAAACAATTGGCGTTATCTATTGATCCTGAACAGGCAGCTAAAATACATGGAAGAACTGGACAACATCCTGGAAATAACGTACCTTGCACTATGTGTGGTGGAGCATGTGTATATCTCATGTTACCTCAACAACGGAAATATGAAAAAGATCCTGAAAAATTAGAACAATCTAGTTAGTACTCTGTCAAGACTTGGAACTGTTTTAAATTCATTTAATTCATTTACGTTAATCCATTTTGATTCTGAATTTTCCCAATTCAATTTAATCTCTATATTATTACATGAAAATAAAAATGGATAAACTTCCCATTGATGATTCTCATACTGAGGTGATTCAATCAAAATTATTTTTCCTTCTTTAATTAATTCAATATTTGATTCTTTAATTCCAACTTCTTCATAAACCTCAATTTTTGCACGTTCAAGTGGTTGTTCATTTCCTTCTATTATCCCACTAATTCCTGCCCAAAGATTTTTCATACTTTTTACCTTTTGACTTCGTTTTAAGAGTAGAATTTTATCCGAGTTTGTTAAAAATGTTGTAACAATTTTCGTCTTACGCATTATTTATCAATTGTATTGACCATTTTTGTTAATTTCTTATAGGATTTTTCTAGGTCAACGTTTTGTGAAATTTTTTCTTTATTCGTATTGATATAATCTATAATCTCTTCACTCTTTCCCTCTTGTGCAGATGCTAACAATCTTCCTACATCTTTCCAAAACTCTTCTGCAACTCTTCTAATTTCTGGATTTGATATTATTGTTTCAATTAATTCTGGTGATTCTGTCATTATACTTTCTGCCAAAATTTTCTGAGCTTTGAATGTGGTTCCAGCCATTTTTTCTGTAAGTGATATTTTATCATCTTTTGCTAAAATATTTGCAAATGCTATGTTGATTAAATGTGTTAAACCAAGAATCATCGCAATTTTTTTGTCATGCTCTGTTGAGTCAATTGTTACAAAATTAGCATCTGGGAAAAGACTTTTGGCTACATTGAGCTCTTTTTTTCCATCTTTAATTGGAATTAAAACAATATTATGATTTTTTAAATTTTTTGCACCTGGACCAAACATTGGATGCATGCAAATTGGTGAAACTTTGGCGGGAATTTTTCCTAATGCAGTTGCTGTTTTTGATTTTTGTGAAGTTATATCTATGAGGTATGATTCTCTTTTCATTTCTTTTGCAATTAGTCTAATAATCTCTGGAGTTTTCTTTGTTGGTGTTGATAATAGAACATAATCCACATTCAAAATTGCACTAATTAGTGAATTTGCTTTTTTAATATTTTTGGCGACTGGATTGGTATTATCAAAACCTGTTACCTCAAATCCTTTTTTTGAAAAATATTCTGAAAACCACAAGCCCATTGCACCCCCTGCGCCAATAATTGCAATTGTTTTAGCCATTCTACATCTATAATCTAGTTTTTAATATGTCCATGCCTTCAATTAGTGTTTTTATATCCAAACATGCCGATATTCTGAAAAATTCATTATAGTCACCAAATCCAATTCCCGGTGCTATTGCTACTCCATGATTTAACAATTCTTCTGATAATTCTGAAGTATTGATTGGGTTTTTAGTGCGTGCAAAAATATACATTGCACCGTTTGGTCTTTCAAACTCTAAATCCATTTTTTTACATATCTCCTCTAATCTTGTTAATCTCTCACTCATAATCTTTGTATTTTCGGTTACATCATCATTAAGTGATTTCATGGCCGTATATTGAATTGGTTCTGAAACATTTGTCAAACAAAGTGCCTGTAATCTTGTTAATTTTTCAATAATATTTTTACTAGAAATCAAATATCCAATTCTATAACCTGTCATGGAATGTGATTTTGAAAATGACTGTGTAACAATTGATTTTTCATAATCATATGATAAAATACTATTCCATTCTTCATTTGAATAATTACTGTAAATTTCATCACTAAGAATATACAACTTATTTTTTTTTGCAATTTCTACAATTTGATCTTGTAATGTTCTGGGTAAAATTTTTCCAGTAGGATTATTTGGATAATTAAGAACAATCATTTTTGTATTTTCGTTTATACATGAAGAAATTTCTTTAAGATCTGGCTCCCATTTATTTTCTAATGTTGTTTTAATACTTCTCACTTTAATTCCTGAGTTTATTGCACATTGTCTATATGCCGGCCACGCTGGTTCTATGACTATAATTTCATCACTTGGATCTAATAATGTGGATATTGCAAGAAAAACACCAAACCTGGCACCTGGTGTGACCATTACATTTTCTAAATTCACTTTAGCATCAAAATTCTCATTTACAAATTCTGCTAATTTTGTTCTAAATTCTGGTAAACCTTTGGCTGGACCATATTTTCCAAATCCTTTATCATACGCTTCTGATAATGATTTTTTTACATTAATGGGAGGTTGGAAATCAGGTTCGCCTACTTCTAAATGGATTATTTTTTTGCCTTGTCGTTCTAACTCTTTTGCTTTAAGAAAAATTGCCAAATGTGTGTTTGATTCTACAGATTGTACTTTTACTGATTCATTTAATAAAAAATTTAAGAATTTTAACGCTGTATTTGAATCAAAATCAATCTTTTGACATTGTTTTTTTATTAATTCTCTAAGTTCATTTTCTCTTGATTCATTAGATACGCTCATTCCTTCTTGATTTTTTATTTTACCAATTTCTTTAGCAATTTCTGTTCTTGTTTTTAATAGTGTTAACATTTCAATTGTTACTATTTCAATTTTTTTTCTTAATTCTTCTAGTTCGGTCATTTTCATAATGTTGGTTTTATAGAACCACTAAGTAGTGCATGATCTGCTATGGTTAATGCAACCAATGAATCAACTACTGGTGGTGCACGTGGTACCACGCATGGATCGTGTCTTCCTCCTACTTGTAATTTAATTGATTTTTTCTTTTTTATGTCAACACTCTCCTGAATTTGAGAAATAGATGATGCGGGTTTGAATGCAATTCTAAGTGTGATTGGCATGCCATTTGAAATACCTCCTAAAATCCCTCCTGAATTATTAGTTTTTGTTGAAATTTTTCCTCCCTTCATTACATATGCATCGTTATTTTCAGAACCAAATTTTTCAGAACCTGCAAATCCTGAACCAAATTCTATTCCTTTAACTGCTGGAATTGAAAAAATTGCTTTACTTATGTCTGATTCTAATGAGCCAAAAATTGGTTCTCCTAACCCTACAGGTAAATTAGTAGTTATGGATTCTATTATCCCACCAAGTGAATCGCCCTTTTTTCTAGCACCTAGTATGACATTCTTCATTTTTTGGGCTGTATTTTTTTCAGGACATCTTACATCGTTTGTATAGATGGACTTGAATTCTTTTTTTGTAGCTTCATTTTTCATTTTTACTTTTCCAATTTGTGATGTGTAAGAATTTGTCTCAACTCCAATTGTATCTTTTAATAATTTTCTAGCAATTGCTCCACCCATAACATGAGTTGCAGTTAATCTTCCTGAAAATCTTCCTCCTCCTCTATGATCATTATATTTTTTATATTTCATATATGCAGGATAATCGGAATGTCCTGGACGCATTTCAGTTCTTAATTTATCATATGCTATTGATTTTTGATCTTTATTCCAAATAATCATGGTAATCGGTGCTCCTGTAGTGTATCCTCTGAATGTGCCTGTCAGAATTTCTACCACATCTCCTTCTTTTCTTTGTGTAGAGACAAGTGATTGTCCTGGTTTTCTTAAATCTAGCATTTTCTGAATGTCTTTTTCTTCTAATTCCAGACCTGCGGGGCAACCATCTAAAACTGCGCCAATACATTTACCATGACTCTCACCAAAACTAGTGAGAACTAGCCTTCTACCAATCGAATTACCGTTCAACAATCAAAGATCGTCTATGATGCTTATAATCGTTATACGCATAACCTTAGAGTTTATTTACAAAATTCCATTCAAAAATATACATGAAAAGAATCGGCCTGCTTGGATGTGGTTCAATTGGTACACAAATTGCAATTGCGATTGATACTGGAATAATCCCTGCAAAATTAACTCATATCTTTGATGAAAATAAACAAAAATCCGCCTCTCTTGCTAGTAAATTAAAAAATAAACCTGTGATTGTTGAAAATGTACATCTTTTATCTTCAAATCCTGTTGATCTAGTAGTTGAAGCTGCTTCTCAAGATGCGGTTAGTGATAATGCATTAAGTATACTTCAAAATAGAAAAGATTTGGTAATTATGAGTAGTGGTGCCCTATTAGATGAATCTGTATTTGAAATAATTTCTGATGCATGTAGAGAACTAAAAAAAACCGTTTATCTTCCATCTGGTGCAATATCTGGAATTGATGCAATAAAATCTGTAAAGGGTGAACTTGATTCTGTTGTTTTGACTACAACAAAACATCCTAATTCATTGAAGGGTGCAAAATTTTTTAATGATTTTAAGTTAAATGTAGATGACATTAAAGAACTATCAACAATTTTTGAAGGTACTGCAAGTGAAGCTGTAAGATTATTTCCAAAGAACATCAATGTATCTGCTTTACTTAGTCTTTCTGGGCTAGGAAGTCATGAAACAATTGTAAAAATTATTGCTGATCCAAATACTACTAAAAATACACATGAGATATCAGCTCGTGGAAAATTTGGTCAAATTACTACTAAAATTGAAAACGTACCTGATTCTAATAATCCTCGTACAAGTAGACTTGCAATCTTATCTGCTATCGAAACAATTAGATCCATTTGTACTAGTGATATTAAACTTGGGACATAATGTTATTTAAAATCTGCACCAACGTTTTTCATATCTGAAATAAATTCTGGATATGAAACCTTTACTGCATCCGGATCTGAAACTGTACACTCTCCAACAAACATACCTACTATTGAAAATGCCATGAATAATCTGTGATCATTTTCTGAATTTAATTCTGCTGAATGAACATCTTCGGTTTTTCTCAAAATCATTCCATCCTCTTTTTCTTCTACATACAATCCTATTTTTTTTAACTCTCTTGACATTATTGCTATCCTGTCTGTTTCTTTGTATCTCGCATGTTTGACATTAAATAATTCAATTGGTTTTTCTGATTTTAATGCTAGAATTGCTATTGCTGGTAAAAGATCTGGTGTGTTTGACAAATCAAATTTTCCTCCGTTCAATAATCTTGGAGATTTTGTTGTTATGATATCGTCTTCTAGTGTGACATTTACTCCTAATTTTTCTAAAATATCCACAATTGCTTCATCACCTTGAGGCATATCTCCTAAATTTATCTCAATTTTTAGTCCATCACCTAACAACACATTTGCTGCTAATAGTAGTGCTAGATTAGAAAAATCTGATGGAATAGAAAATGTGGTTGGTTTGTAAATTTGATGTATGACGTGATATTTTTTATATTTTTCTTCAGTCTCTACTTGCACTCCAAATTTTTTCATAATTGCAATTGTTAAATCAACATATGGTTTTGACACTAATTCACCATCAACATTAATTGTCAATCCTTCTGGTAATCTTGGTGCAATTATCATTAATGCTGAAATAAATTGACTAGAAATATCTCCTTTTATGGTGATTTCTTTTCCTTCGATTTTACCGTTGATATGTATGGGTGGTTTTCCATCATCAGATTCAGTTTTTACGCCCATCGTTTCTAATGAATCTAAAATAGGTTGCATTGGTCTTTTTCTTAAACTCTCATCTCCTGTTAGTGTTGTATTTCCTCCTGATAATGCGGCAATCGCAATTGCAATTCTAATGGTTGTTCCTGAATTTTCAGCATTTATTATTGAATTTGCAACCGTTGAATCAATTGTATTATTAATTGTAACCTTATCTTCCATTTCTTCTACTTCAATACCAAATCCTCTACATGCACTAATTGTAGCTAGAGTATCATTAGAACGTAAAATTTTTTTCACAATGCTTTTTCCATCTGATAACGCTGCAAGAAATATTGCTCTATGTGTATAACTTTTATTTGGTGGACAAACAATTCTTCCATTTAATTTAGATTTTTGAATTTTACAGTTCATGAACATATGCCTTTTTGTTGTTGATATTTGCTACCATTATTTTTCCATCTAATCCTGAAAATTCTTTTTGAACTCTTGATTTATTCTTTTTATCTGTAATTGCCATTATAGAAGGGCCATTGCCTGAAATTGTTGCACATAGTGCACCATTTTCCATTAATTTCATAATTAAGTTTGGTTCTGAATTTAAAATTGCAGTTGTTGCAATTCCGTTTAGTACCCCTGCATTCCAATAATCTGAATTTTTTGCTAATTGCCATGATTTTTCAAAGGCATCTTTAAACTCCTTTAATTTTTTCAAATTACCTCTTTTTCTTGATTTTGGTAGAAATATTATTGCTTGGAGTTCTTTTGGAGCTAATTCTCTATGCAATAATTTCATTTTCAAATTATCTGTCACATTAAAACCTCCAAAATGACATGCACTTGCATCATCGTAGGCGCCAGTTATACTGACTTTTGTCTGAATTGACGTTTTTGCACCTAATTTCAAAATCTCATCATCACTCATATTTTTTCCAAAGGCTTTTGCACATGATAATACCACTGCAGATGAAATTGCACTAGAGCTTTTCAATCCGTATCCTGTTGGTATGTTTGACTTAAAATCTAATTCTAGTTTTGTATTATCTAAAATTTTCTTTGGGATCATATTTTCAATTAATTTATTTATCAAACGAGAACTAATTGTCTTATTTTCTGACGTGATATGAATTCCATTACCTTCACTTTTTGTTAACATTGTCTCTACAAATGTATCAATTCCTAATGTTGATCCTTTTCCTATTGCAATTGCATTTACTATAGAAACTGCACCGTACACCTTAGCTATTACTTGTGTCATTAGAAGCCTCCTAGAATAGACCTTTTCATTATTTCATATGGTGCTTTTTTATCCAACCAAATTTCAAATGAACGTATTGCCTGTCCAAGTAGCATTTCATATCCAAAAATAATTTTACAGTTTTTTTCTTTTGCTTTATTTATCAAATCTGTTTTTACTGGTTTGTAAACTATGTCGTACACAGTTGTTTCTTCAGTAAAAAATTTTTCTGGTATTATGTTTTTTTCACCATTCAATCCTAATGATGATGCATTCACTATAAAATCAAATTTTTTATCTAAGACATCCATTTCTTCTAAGTATACTGATCTAGCATCTAATCCAATCTTTTTTGAAAATTCTGTTAATTTATCTCCATTCTCTTTTGTTCTATTAGCAATTATGATTTCATTTACACCTTCTTTTTGAAATCCTGTTACAATTGCTCTTGCCGCTCCTCCTGCACCAAGTAGCAAAATTTTTGAATTTTTGATTTTAATTTCTTTTCTTTTTATAGGTTCTAAGAATCCATCCATGTCTGTGTTAAATCCTCTTAGTATCCCGTCATCATTAAGAACTGTATTTACCGCGCCAATTTTTTTACAATTCTCATCAACATCATCTAAATATCTCATCATTTCAATTTTGTGAGGTATTGTTACATTAAATCCTGAAATTTTAATTTTTTTTAAAGATTCTATGCCTGTAGCCAAGTCACCTTGAATCACTCTATATGCAATGTAGGTACATTCCATTTCCAGTTCTCTATATGCCGCATTATGTATTGTTGGTGATAGTGAATGGTCAATTGGGTCGCCAATTACGGCATATGTCTTCAACATATTTTCAATTCAATTTAGATTGATATAACCTATTCATTGGTAAAAAAAATTTTCATAGCAAAAATTAATTCTACCAAATTACAAAAAAAGCATGCATAAAGTTCCATTTTTGATTATCATATTAATCACGATTTCCTTAATTCCCTTCTCATTTTCTGAAGGTATTCCTGAATGGGTAAAAAATAATGCTTCTTGGTGGTCTGAAAGACAAATATCTCAAACTGAATTCACTAATGCTTTAGAGTTTTTAATAAATGAAGGAATTATCTACATTCCACCAACAGACCCTGGAATTCCCGGACCTGACAAAAATATTCCTGACTGGGTTAGAAATACTGCTGGCTGGTGGTCTGATGGAAAAATACCTGATTCTGGATTTATCAATGCAATGAAGTATTTGATTGAAATTGGAATAATTGAAGTTGATGCATCTAGTCCTGAAATCATTGTAAAAGAAACTATTGAAGAAACTTTAGGAACCTCGTCTGTATCTGGAAAACCTCTTCTTATGTTATTAGAGGGATACAATCACGTCGCTGCTGACGGAAAATATGCTTTAGATGTTTTAATCTTTGATGCTGAAAAATATCCTAACGCATCACCAACGTTCAACAAAAATGCTTCTTACACTATTGATGGCGTTAAAATAGATATTTTATTGTATAATGAAGAAGGATTAATTCATACTTATAGTGGATTAACAAAAAATGGTCTTTTCAAATATGATGTAATGGCAAAAGAAACCAATCAAAAAGGTACTTTATGGATGATAAACAATTTGTATACTGTAAATATTACTGCATCACTGGATGGTCAAACCATTGAAAAGCAAATTGAATTTTTAGGACAAGCATCTGGATATGCATACAATGCAGGTTCTGCAATTAGAGCTCCTGGGGATCTAACAGCTACTGCTGGTAATGATCAAGTAACTTTATCATGGACCTCACCTTCTGGTGTGAAAGGAATAAGTGATTACCGCATAGAGTATAGTACTGGTTTTAATGGTCCTTGGACTACATTTTCTCATACTGCAAGTGATGCAGTAACTGATGTAGTTGACGGTCTTGATGACTCTACAAAATATTATTTTAGAGTTGCAGCGGAAAATTATTCTGGAACTGGAAAATATAGTGCTGTAGCATCTGCAACTACTACTTAGTTCTGCAATGATTTTATCTCGTCTACGCTAAACTGTCCTGGAGCAATTGCTTTGCCTAAAGATACATAGGTAAATGGACTTCCTAAATGTAAACATAGTATTCTTGAGAATTTACCTTGATCTCCCATACAAAATGCCACCGTTTTATTTTTTGATTTGATGGAATATAGTGTTAGTAATCTTGAAGCATCTGACACGTTCTTTGCTACGGTCACAATTTTGACGACATTTGAAAATTTTCTCATTTTATTGAATCTGGATTTTAGTTGTGATTCATTAGGCGTTTTCTTAAAATCATGCCATGAAATTAATAATTTACATTTAGATTTTTTAAGATACATTGCAAGTTTTTTATCTTTTTGAATTGTATTAAATTCAACATCCAACAAAAATGGATTATATTCTGCAATTAGTCGTAAAATAGATTTTCTTTCATCTTCTTGTTCTGTAAATAATCCTCCTTCTGATTTTGGACGTAATGTGCATACACATCTTGATAGACTTTTTTTAGAATTTTCTAACACAATTGGAATATCTGATTTTTTTAAATAATCAAAACGTATCTCTGCAAAATCTGATTTTGATAGTGCTTTTTTTAGAATTATTTTTAGTTTCTTTGGATTTTTCTCTCCAATTGATACACATGTCTTATACTTCATTATTTTTCAAGAATATACTCATCGGCCACTTCCATTCCAAAGTGTCTTCCACTTGCTTCTTTTGAAAATGCCAAAACTGAATCTCCTTTTTTAAGATGTGTCACTGATACTAACTGTCCGTTTGCCTTAACAAATCGTATAGTTTCTGCGTCTTGTGCTATGATTCCGCCTATCTCGTTTCCAACCTTTGCTTTGATCAACAACATTGGTCTTTTCTCAATTTTACATCGTCCAATTGCAGCTCTTCTTGCCTTTCCTTTAGAATTTAAAATCAATACTTCACTTCCTGTCTCTAACTCTGATAGATATTTTGTATTTCCATCCGGCGATAATGTATAACAATGAACTGCACCTGCATTAACTCTAAATGGTCTTGGTGATGTAAATGAAGAACCAACTGATTCATTGTGAACTAAAAACATGAAATTGGCTCTACTTCCAATTAACATTCCCTCTCCTTTGTGTAACATTGATGCTGTATCGACACATACTCGTTCCCCGTCTCCTACTTCCTGAATTTCTGTAATCTTTGCAGTACTCAAATCAAAACTTTTTGTTCCCATATTTACCAAAGTTTCTTCTACTTCTCCTATGGAGCCTGTTTGAAATATGACTCCATCCACTCCAACATCCAAAATTGAAAACATCTTTCGAACTTCCTTCTGATTTTTAGCTATTGTGAATATTTGTGTATGAATTTTATGTAATTTTGCTATGATGTTCTCTAGAGGAATTATTTTCCAATCTTTTACCTCGATAATGACAAAATCAAGTCCTTTTTTTGCAGTTTCAAAAACTGTATCAATGTCTTTGTTTGAAAGAATTTTAAACTGTTTTCCAATTTTCTTACCTTTTAGTTTTTTTCCGTCTTTACCAATTACAACATAATCGGCGTTAGGTGTTGTAAACACCGTTTTCATTTTACTTTTCTTGTCTGTAATGGTTTTAGGATCTGCGTAGATGTGTTTTACACCTTCATTTTCTAAATTTTTTATGAATTTATTTAATTGATTTTTTCCAACTTTTGGTTGGACAATTAAAATTTTATCAGTTGCCAATTTTCTTTGCCATTTCTTTTGCAGTTTCTTTTCTAAAGATTATTCCTGCTAGTGCTTCTACCATTTTATCTGGTGTTTTATGTGCAAAAATATTTCTTCCATATGTAACTCCTTTTGCACCTGCAACCATTGCATCTTCTGTCATTTGTAAAATATCTAAGTCAGTTTTTGATTTCGGGCCTCCAGCAATCACCACTGGAACTGGAATACTCTCAGTTACTTTTTTGAATGAATCAATATCTCCTGTGTATAATGTTTTGACAATATCTGCACCACACTCTGCTCCAATTCTTGCAGTATGTGCAACAACTTCTGGGTTGTGTGGATCTTTGACATTTTCACCTCTAGGGTACATCATTGCAAGTAATGGTACGTTCCATTCATGACATTCTTCTGAAATTTTTCCTAATTGTTCTATCATCTCTGGCTCCTCTTTTCCACCAATATTGATGTGTAATGAAACTCCATCTGCTCCTAATCTTATTGCCTCTTTTACAGAACCTGTTAGCATTTTTCTATTAGGTGCTAATGATAATGCGGTACTGGATGAAAAATGAGCTAAAATTCCAACTCTTGTTGGTCTTGGTAATGTTTTGATAATTCCTTTGTTAATTATGATGCTTGTCAAACCATGATTTTCACATTTGTAAATTACATCATGTGGTTTTTCTAGTCCTTTGATAGGGCCATTAGAAATCCCATGATCCATTGGAATACAAAGCATTTTGCCTTTTCTCATAATCTTACTTAATCGAATTTCTGTACCTGTTGCCATTAGTGATATCTTTGGTATACCATACTTAAAAATTGCCAAAAATGGAATTTTATGCTCATTTTTTATCTAAGAATTAAATATTAATCTCAAACGATAGATTGTGATTGAGTCAATTAACACAACAAATCCACTCTAGTGAAATAGGCGATATTCTGGAAAATTCACTTAATGGTATTAGACCAAAAAAAGAAGATTATCTAAGATTATTGAAATCTGATGATGTATACCTAATGGGACTCGTTGCTGGAAATATAACTCGAAAAAAATTCGGTAAAAAAGTATCTTTTGTAAATAATATTATTTTGAATTATACCAATGTCTGTATTACTGATTGTAAATTTTGCGCATTTTATCGACCTCCTAATCATGAAGATGCGTATACATTAACTTTAGATGAAATTGAAGCAAGAGTCAAAACTGGTTGGGACATGTTCAAAATTAGGCAAGTCCTAATTCAAGGTGGTCATAACCCAAAACTTGGAATTGAATATTATGAAGATTCATTTAAAATGATTCGCTCAAAATTCCCAATGGTTGGTGTACATGGATTATCTACATCTGAAATTGACATGATTGCCACAGTTGAGAAATCATCAACAAAGGAAATTTTATCAAGATTAAAAGATGCAGGATTACAATCTGTTCCTGGTGCCGGCGCTGAAATTTTAACTGATTCAGTCAAAGAAATAATCAGTCCAAAAAAGATTGACAGTGATGATTGGATTAGAATAATGAAAGAATCATTTGAACTCGGATTACCTGCTTCTGCAACAATGATGTATGGTCATGTTGAAACTGATAATGACATTGTGGAACATTATGATAAAATTGCTAAACTACAAAAAAATCTTAATGGATTTATGGCATTTATTCCGTGGAGTTTTGAACCCAATAATACTTTAATGCAAAAAGAAGGAACTGTTACAACTGGTGCAGGGGGAGTACAATTATTAAAAATGATTGCAATTTCTAGAATAATATTTGACGGATTAATTGACCATATACAATCATCTTGGTTAACAAACGGTGTTGGTATGGCACAATTGGCATTACAATATGGCTCTGATGATTTTGGTGGAACATTAATCGGTGAAGAAGTTGTTTCTTGTACCGGTGCTCGTTCCACTGAATTAACTGACACTAGAATTATTGATTCAATTAAACAAATTGGTTATTCTGCTGAAGAACGTGATAATTTTTACGAAACAGTATCTATGCGTTAAATTCCGTATTCGGACCATCTGGAATCAACTAATTTTTTAGTCTCATCATCCACCTGAACTTTCTCTTGAATTTCTCTCTCAAATCCTTCTTCTGCTGTCTTTTGGGTTGCATCGATTCCTAATTTTGAACCTAGGTTCACCAATGGTGATGCAGGATCTAACGTATCTGTTGGTGCTCTATCTATGATTGTGATATCTCTTGCAGCGTCGGTTCTGGTTGTAATTGCCCAGATAACATCATTCATGTCATGCACATTCACATCTTCATCTACTACGACAAACATCTTTGTTAATGCTAGTTGTCCCATTCCCCATAAACCCATCATCACTTTTTTTGCTTGTCCTGGATATCGTTTCTTTATAGAAATTATTGCCAATCCTTGAAACCATCCTGCTGGAGGCATTTCAAAATCTACAACTTCTGGATGGAACATTCTAATCATTGGCAAAAATGAACTTGCAATCACTTTTCCAATATATGCATCTTCTAAGATTGGTTTTCCAACAACTGTTGTTAGATAGATTGGATTCTTTCTTTGCATTATTCCAGTTAATGTAAAAGTTGGGAATGGTTCTTTTGGTGTGTAATATCCTGTATGATCACCAAATGGTCCTTCATCTCTAATGTCTTCTGAATCAACATAACCTTCCAAAACAATCTCTGCATTTGCAGGAACCTCTACATCGATGGTTTTACATTTTACCATCTTGATTCCTTTTTTTCTTGTAATTCCTGCAAAAAGATACTTGTCCAATCCTTCTGGAACGGGGGCAACCGCTGAAAACACGGTTGCAGGCTCTCCTCCAATTATAATTGCAACTTCTGTTTTAGTGGATTTTGTCATATCATGATGTTCTGCACCTCGTTTGTGTTTTTGCCAGTGCATTAGGGCATGAGTACTGTCTACAATTTGTATTCTATATACGCCCAAATTTCTAATTCCTGTTTCAGGGTGCTTTGTCGCAGTTAATCCAAATGTGATAAATCTTCCTGCATCTTTATGAAATGATTTTAGAATTGGTATGTCATCGAAAGTTGGATTTTCTTTTATCACTTCCGTTACCGGACCACTTTTTTCTAAACTTGGAAATGAATCACTCATTTTTGAGAGTTCGGGTAATTTTTTAATTTTATTCAACATTCCTTTTGGAATTTCCATCTTTGACATATCTGCAATCCTTTGTCCAATTTCAGTGAAGTCTGATGTTTCGAGTGATAGTTCTAATCTTTTCATCGAACCAAATGCATTACCTAAAACTGGCATATCATATCCTTTGATATTTTGAAATAGTAAAGCCGGTCCTTCATCATACATTGTTCGACGTAAAATTTCTGCCAACTCTAATTCTGAATCTACCTGAGTAGAGATTCTCTTCAACTCTCCGGCTTTTTCTAAAACCTCAATTAATTCATGAATATCTTCAATTGGCATGTGCTACACCTTTTCAAAAAGAAGGTATAAGCCTAACTCGTTATTCAATAAAGTATCACAGCAAGAGTTTAATTCTCTTTTTTTGAATATGGTTTGTGACTGATTCAGACATTTGTGGAGTTTGTAAGGGTGGAGGAAAAATAGAATTGATTGATTCACAATGCCCATTTTGTAATGGAACTGGTGAAAACTCTACTGCTGCTCAAAGCTATTTGAAATCACACATTTGTCAATGCATATTTCTTGATAGGAAAATGTGCCCAATATGTGAAAAGAAATGTCATCATGATACTCCGCACAGACCAAAAATTAGAATTAGTCCAATAAATTAAGGCATAGGTGGAAGTTCGCTTTTTCTTCCATGTCCACCTGAACCAAACTTACAGTAAAAACACAAATCTGATTGCATATGTGTTAGATGTTCGATCTGTATTGCGCCAATTTTCAATGCAATCTTTGTGAGAATCTTATACTTTAGTGGCATTGCTGGAATAACCTCTTTAATGTAAACTTGATAATGGTCTGGACAAAACTTGAGTGTTACACGTGCAGCATCAGATCCTGCTTCATTGACCTGTTTTGCAAAGTTAATCTGTTCTCTAATGTATTCATGTTTTGGACATGGGCAATTTTTTCCTCCTGGATGTTTATAGGCTGGAGTATTTTTCCAATCAAAATCCGGATATTCTTTTTCGAAATCATCCATTCACTTCCTATATCTGTATAATTAATAAAATTAGATCAATAATATCCTCATAGAAACATCATAAGCTAAATAAACACCTCAAATGAGGTGAAATTATGGCTACAGCAAAAAAGACCACAAAAAAGAAGTCTACAACATCAAAAAAAGATCTAGAAGCCAAAATTGCTGATTTAGAAGCAAAATTAAATAAATTAGCCGCAGCACAAGATGCAAAACCTGCTGAGGCAGCTCCTAAACCAGCTGAGACAAAACCGGCAGAAACTGCAAAACCAAAACCGGCAGAAACTAAACCGGAAACAAAACCGGCAGAAACTGCAAAACCAAAACCCGCAGAAACTGCACCAAAACCAGCAGAGAAAGCACCTCCAGTTCCACTTCACGAAAGATTCCGTGAAATTCCAACCGGAAACTGGAACACACAAAAAGTTGCAATCACTGGTTTCACTGCACCTGGTAACAGATACTTTGGTAGCAGAGCTCTTGCAGCACAAGTTGAAGTTACACCATCCAACTGGAATGATCACAAAACAAAAATCACTGGTTACACAGCACCAGGAAACAAGTACTTTGCAACAAAACAAAGACTTGCATATCATCCGGAAGCCAAAAAATTTGGTACTTGGATAAATGATGCTCCTGCAAGTGGACAAGCAAAATCTGCTCCACCACCTCCACCACCTCCACAACCTGAAATTCAGGCTAGTGCTGGAAGTGCATCTGATGGAAAATCAAAGCAGCAAGAACTTGAAGATTATGAGAAAGAATACTTGGTACGTCTAGAACAGAAAAAAGTAGATGATGTGAAAGCAGCCGCAGAAGCCGCAGCCGCAGAAGCCGCAGCCGCAGCAGCAGCACAATCTACTAGAGGCTCCATGCCAAAAGGTTGGGGACCTGCAGGTGCAAAAGCAAACACTGGACACTAACTGCCTTTACTCTTCTTTTTATTTTATTTTTTAAAAGCTTCTAGGACTTCCTTTGAATGTCCTTTTGGTTTCACTTTAGGGAAAACCTTGAAAATTTTTCCTTTTTCATTTACTAAAAATGTACTACGATTAATTCCCATAAACTCTCGTCCCATGAATTTTTTTAATCCCCATACGCCAAACTTTTTACAAACTTCTGTTTCAACATCTGCAAGTAAAATGTAAGGTATATTCATTTTATCACAAAATTTTCTATGTGATGTTACATCATCTTTACTAATTCCAACAATCTCAATTCCAGCTTTTTGAAATTTTTTATAATCTTTAGAAAATTCATCTGCCTCCGTTGTACATCCTGGTGTAAAATCTCTTGGATAAAAATACACAACAAACTTTTTTCCTTTCAGCTGAGATGATTTAATCGTATTACCATCTGCATCTTGTAATTGAAATTTTGGCACCATTTCTTTTTCTTTTATCATATCAATCTTACGATTTTTCCAGATAAATATTCTTTGAGTTAAAATTAACCAGTATGTTTTATATTGGATGTAAAATTCGCATCGAATATGGTTAATCCAAGAGCATGGCTTGCAGAAGCAATTGCAACATTTGGTTTAGTATTCTTTGGACCTCTATCTGTAATTCTAGCTGCTGCATGGTATGGCGATGGATTATCAACTGAAGCCGTAATTTTCATTTCACTTGGTCACGGTGGAATTATCGTATTCATGGTTTATGCATTTGGACATATTTCTGGTGCGCATATCAATCCTGCAGTTACAATTCCTATGATGATTACAAAACAAATTGATGTTAAAAATGGAATCGGATACATTCTATTTCAAATAATGGGTGCAGTTGTAGCAACTCTAAGTTTACAAGCACTATTCCCAGAAATTGGTAAGAAGGTATTCTGGGGTGCCCATGGAGGTCCAAGTGAACTACTAGGCAACAGCATGATGTCTGGATTAGCAGTTGAAATTATTTTGACATTCTTTTTAGTTGTTGTAATTTACATGACTGCAGTTCACATAAAAGCACCAAAGCAGATTTACGGCGGTGCAATTGGTGGTATGGTCTTTTTACTGCACTTAGTTGGTGTTCCATTAACTGGTGCCTCAATGAATCCTGCACGTTCCTTTTCACCTACTTTAGTATCTGGAGATGTAGGTTTATGGGAAGTTCAATGGCTATACTGGGTAGGACCAATCATTGGTGGTATTATTGCAGGTGTTGTAATGAATTATCTCTACGTTAAACCCGCAGAAAAAGAAGCATAATTTTTTTCCAAACGTTTTTAACAATTTTTCAAAGTAAGTTAATGGGTTCGTAGCTCAGCATGGATAGAGCGAGTGCTTGCGGAGCATTAGGCCGGGGGTTCGAATCCCTTCGGACCCGTTATAAATTCAATAACAAAATGACGGCAAGAATTACCTCAAAACAAAATTTCTATGTATTTTTTGGTAAAATAATAATACTTTAAATCATTACTGGAGGGAGAATTTCGGATGTTAAAAGATAAGATTGAAGAATTGAAACGGGAAAAAGATATAGTCATTCTAGCACACAATTATCAAATTCCTGAAGTTCAAGACGTAGCTGATTTTGTCGGTGATTCTTTAGGGCTTGCACGTCAAGCAGCAAAAACTCCTCACAAGACAATTTTATTTTGTGGCGTACATTTCATGGCTGAAACTGCAGCAATAATTAGTCCTGAAAAAAAAGTTCTCATTCCTGATACCAATGCAGGTTGCTCATTATCTGATTCAATAAATATTGATCAATTAAAAAAATGGAAATCTGAACATCCAAATTCAATTGCAGTTGGTTATGTTAACACTACTGCTGAAATAAAATCTGAATTAGATTATTGTTGTACTTCATCAAATGCTGTAAATGTTGTAAAAGCAATTCCTGATGAAAAAGAAATTTTATTCTTACCTGATATGTTCTTAGGATCATATGTTGCAAAAATGACTGGTAGAAAAAACATGTTAATTTGGGCAGGAGAATGTCATGTACATGCTGGCATTACACCTGATCATGTAAAAGAAAAACTAAAGTCACTCGCTAATGCAGAATTTTTAATTCATCCTGAATGCAGCTGTACTACTCCTATGATGTACGATGTTGCAAATGGTAGCTACAAATCCAATCAAGTACAAATATTATCTACTGAAGGAATGATGAATCACGTCAAAAACTCTAAATCAAATGAATTTGTAGTTGCAACTGAAACTGGAATTTTATACAGAATGAAACAACAAAATCCTGGTAAGAAATTCATTCCTGCATCAGAAAAAGCAGAATGTGAATATATGAAAATGATTACGCTAGAAAAAGTCTATAATTCTCTATTAAATGAGGAACATCTAGTTACCGTTCCAAAAGAAACTGCTGACAAGGCACGACTTGCAATTGAAAGAATGCTTGAAATAAGTTAAGAAACTTCTAAACTCAAATCTATACCATTAACTGAATTAGTAATACTTCCTACAGAAATGATATCTACATTTGTTTTTGCATATTTTGCAATATTTTTTAAATTTATTCTTCCTGATGCTTCTAAAACAACTTTATTTCTTAATTTGAGTTCAGTTAATTTGTTGACTGTCTTCTTAATTTTTTCTGGAGAAAAATTATCCAACATTATGATGTCTGCACCCATTTTAGCACACAAAATTGCATCTTTTTGAGTTTCAACTTCAATCTCAATTTTACCGCTGGTTTTTTTTGCTTTTCTTAAAATACCTTCAATTGATTTCTCAACTGCTAAGTGATTATCTTTAATCATGATCATCTCATTGAGAGTCATTCTATGTTTTTCACCACCTCCAATTTTTACTGCCTCTTTATCAAAAAATCTTAAACCAGGAACTGTTTTTCGTGTGGCAAAAACTTTAGATTTTGAGCCTACTGATTTAATCTGTTTTTTAAGATTGTTTGTTTGTGTTGCAATTCCGCACATTCTTGATAGTAAATTTAATGCTGTTCTTTCACATGTTAAAATGTCTCCTGCGTTACCTTTTATTTCTAAAATAGTTTGATTCTGTTTCGCAATTTTTCCGTCTTTTTTATAAATTTTAGTTCTGCATTTTTTTAATGCAAAAATTTCTTTAGCATACATTGTACCTGCTACAATTGTTTCTTCTCTTGTAATTATTCTTGCAACAATACTTTTCTTTTGTAATAATTTACTTGTTATATCGCCCTTCCCAACATCTTCATCTAAAAATCGTTTTAATTCTCTTTTTGGAGAATATATCAATTTAAGTTACCTTTAATGCGTATTTACCTGGTTTACTAATTCCTAATGTACCGGCAATTTTTGAGTTAGTTGGTTTGACAACTAATACTATTCCACTCCAATCTGGTGAAAGATCTGTTGATTTACATGCTGGACAAACTTTTGCCACTGTTACACATCTACATTCTCTACATGCTAATTCTTTAACCAATTATTTTTCCTCAACAACAACTTTTTTTGCATCAACTTCTTCACCATTTGCTTTTGCAATTTCTTCTTTGATCCATTCTTCTGTACCTAGGAATGGTTGTCTACATGTGATTCCAATTTTCCCCATTGTGGCTGCTTTACCTAATGATACTGCAGTAATTCTGGTTCTTAACATGGAACCCACTTTTAATGTTCTTCCACTTTGATTTGCAATTATCATGCCGGATGCTACATCACTTTTCAAATAATCATCCATTACTTGTGACAAGTGTAACAATGCATCAGTTGGTCCAATTCTTACAAATGCACCAAAGTCTGTAATGTCTACAATTTCACCTTTAACGATTTCTTGTAATTTTGGATAAAATGTTAATGCTTGAAATTCTACTCTATGGAATGTACCTCCATCACCTGGGATCATTTTTCCCATTGGCTCTACTTTGGCATCCATTACCATTATGATATACCCTAATTCCTGATTGATCATACTTTCGTATTTTGATTTTAAGATACTTTCTGCGGCTTTTTTCAATGTTGAACCAAATAGACTAGGTGGAATTCTTACAATATCTACTAGAGTTGAAACCGAAAACAATTGCAATTTTTTGATGGAATTTTTATTTATGAACCTTTGGATATTTTCCAAGATTTATCAAATAATTCCGATTTTTCTAGCATACCTATGCCTCAGTTTACTATAATTCTCTAATTAGTTTGGACTAAGTAAAGAATATTTTAAATGAAGAGAATGAGTAATTTGTACAATGGTTGGGGTAGATCAAGTCTTAGAAAAACTGGCAACAGTTATTGATCCTGATTTGAAAAAAGATATTGTCTCAATGGGGATGATCAAGGATTTAGAATTAAACTCCGGTGATCTCAAATTCACTTTAGAATTAACAACTCCGGCTTGTCCATTCAATGATGAAATTGAAGCTGATGTAAGAAAAGCTATTGATGACATTGAAGGTATTGATAATTTTGATATGAAAGTTACTGCAAAAGTTATGGAAGGTCGTTCACTTGACGCTGATGAAGCAATGTCAACTGTCAAAAATGTAATTGGAGTTGCTAGTGGAAAAGGTGGTGTTGGAAAATCTACTGTATCATTAAATCTTGCAATTGCTTTATCCCAAACTGGTGCAAAGGTTGGTTTACTTGACGCAGACATCTATGGACCAAGTATTCCACTAATGTTAGGGATGAAAGATGGAGCGATGGAAGTTGAAGATAATAAATTACAACCTGCAACATTCAATGATCTTAAAGTTGTATCCTTTGGTTTTTTTGCAGAACAGGAACATCAAGCAGCGATTTATCGTGGGCCTATAATTTCTGGAATTTTAAAACAATTCTTAGTTGATACAAACTGGACAAATCTTGATTATCTTATAGTTGATCTTCCTCCAGGTACTGGTGATATACCGCTAACCTTGGCTCAAACAATTCCTATTACTGGAATTTTAGTTGTGACAACTCCTCAAGATGTTGCAAGTAACGTTGCAGTAAAAGCAATTGGAATGTTTGATAAACTTAACGTACCAATACTTGGAGTTGTAGAAAATATGAGTTATTTCTCTTGTCCTGATTGTTCAAACAAACATTACATCTTTGGTAATGGTGGAGCAAAAAAAATTAGTGAAAAACATGAAATTCCATTCTTAGGTGAAATTCCGTTAAACTCTGGAATTATGGAGGGTTCTGATTTAGGTAAACCAGTAATGATGACGGATGCAGAATCACCTAGTGCAAATGCATTTAGAATTGCAGCAAAAAATGTTGCAGCACAATGTAGTATTGTTGCAGCAAAATTACAAGAAGAAATGCAAGCCGAAGCTACTGCAAACTAATCCCTTGATTTTACCACCAAACCTACGTGATGAATTAAAAACTCCTCTAGGTAAACTAATTCTAAATGATTCATCTGAAAAAGAATCATATATTCAAAAAATTTATTCTAAAAAAGTTGTGATTACTGTTGGTGATGCAACATCAGAGTTACTTTTAGGAATGGGATTAACTCCATTACTACACATAATTGATGGACAAGAAAAACGTGAGAAACGTTCTCCTCCTTTAGCTGAATCAATTAATACTGAATTAACTGTAAAAAACAATCCTGGTGAAATTAGCACTGAAAGTTTCAATCTCATCAAAACTATTTTTGAACAAAAACCTCCAATTCGATTGCTGGTTGATGGTGAGGAAGATTTACTGGTATTGCCTGTATGTCTATTTGCACCTGCAAATTCTGTTGTGATGTATGGTCAACCAAATGAAGGACTGGTAATTGCTGAAATTACTAACGAAGTCAGAGACAAGGTTCAAAAAATAGTAAATCAAATGAAATAAGGGATGATGAGACGGTGGCTGTATGACTTGTGATTACTACACTAAACTCTGACCATCTTTTACACTTTGACAAGATCATTTGACATTATCCAATAAAGTCTAAAATTTAGACTCTAATCATGAAGCTAGATGATGAACTCCGTTTAGTAATATTGGAAAAAGTAGGGATATACTCAAAACGATTCTCAACATCTGAACCACACATATTTTTTACCAACAAAGAAGTGATGGCCGCTCCAAAAGAAATTACAGAAGGCTGCAGAACTACAGCCTACAAGTATTATGGGGTTTCATACATGGAAAAAAATACAATTTTCCTCAATGTAAAAAAAATCCCTGATGAAAAGACTCTAGAAAATACAATTGTCCATGAATTGATCCATCAAAGATTCCCATATCTTAGTCATGGAAAAAGATTCAATAAATTAGTCCGTCAGGGGTTACGTGGAAAGACATTTGATCCATATAGGAAAAGAAATTCTCCCAAAATCTCTTGTTGATTTATATTCTTCAGCGATTCGTTTTTCAAATATACGATGGCTAATGATAATATTCTGGGTTTGCCTTTAGAGGTCATTTTACCTGTTCTTGCCGCAATTGCTTCATTTACAGTTGCTGGAATGTACACTGCTTGGGTTGCAAAACAAAAACCTGGTACAAAAGAAATGCTTGAAATCTCTGAAGCTGTAAGACAAGGAGCCGCAGCATTTTTGAGACGTGAAATGAGAATTATTATTCCAATAGCTATTGGATTATCTGTTATTATTGGATTCTTTATTGGTGCATCAAACGGAATTGCATTTGCAGTTGGTGCAACACTTTCTGCAGTTGCAGGATTTATTTCATTAAAAGTTACTGTAAAAGCTGCTGTTAGAGCAGCTAATGCAACAGGTTCTGGTTTAGGTAAAACATTTGCAATTGCCTTTAGAGGTGGTGCAACTGTTGGTCTAGCAGTTCCTGCCATGGCACTAGTTGCGACAGCACTCTTGTACATGGTATTTCCAAACCCAATTACTATTGCAGGTGTTGGTATCGGTGCAAGCTTGATAGCATTATTCATTAGAATTGGTGGTGGAATATTTACAAAGGCTGCTGATATGGGTGCAGACTTGGTAGGAAAAGTTGAAGCAAACATTCCTGAAGATGATCCACGAAATCCTGCTACAATTGCAGATAATGTGGGTGACAACGTAGGGGATGCAGCAGGCATGGGTTCTGATGTTTACGAATCTTACATTGTAACAATTTTGGCATCATTATTGATAGCAGCATTAATCGGCTCACCTGAAAACTTTGCATATCCTATCTTAATTGGCGCATCTGGATTAATAGCATCAATCATCGGTACTGCTACAATTGGTACAAAACAAATCACGGATGTAATGAAACCGCTGAATATTTCATTTTATATAACAGCTGCAATTGCAATTGCACTAAACTTTGCATTCACATACGTAATTTTAGGTACTACTCCTATCGCATACGCCTTGTTTGGTTCTACTGTGATTGGTGTAATTCTAGTTCCAGTTATACAAAAAATTACAGATTACTATACAAGCTCAAAATCAAAACCTGTCATAGAAATTTCTGATTCTGCAAAGTGGGGATATGCATCACTTACACTCATGGGAATTATCAAAGGTTTACAATCAACTGGACCATTTATGATTGCATTAGTTACCGCAATTATCATATCATTTGCTATCTGTTCTGCAGCCGCACCTGAAGGCTCTGACCCATTACTCTATGGAATATTTGGAACATCACTAACTGCAATGGCAATGCTAAGTCTAGCCGGAATTGTTCTTGCTATTGATGCATTTGGTCCAATTGCAGATAACGCAGGTGGTATTGTGGAAATGACTGAAATGGGTGAAGAAAATCGTAAAATCACTGATGAAATTGACGCCGTTGGAAATACTACAAAAGCTGTAACCAAAGGATTTGCTATTGCAAGTGCTGCGTTAGCCGCATTAGCAATGATTCAAGCATTCCAGTTTGAAGCAACACATTATTTCAGCGACATGGTAATTGATTATGGTTTATCAAACCCTTCAGTAATTGTAGGTCTCTTAGTTGGTGGATTAATTCCATTCATAATCACTGGTCAACTAATCAGTGGTGTAGAAAGAGCTGCAAAGAAAATGGTCGATGAAGTAAGAAGACAATTCAAGAATGATTCTGGAATTTTAGAGGGAACATCAAAGCCAGATTATGCAAAATGTGTTGATGTTGCTACCGTTGCATCCTTGGGAGAACTGTGGAAGTCTGCATCAATAGCAGTAGCAGCACCAATCGTTGTTGGTATATTATTGGGTCCTTCTGCAGTAGCAGGTCTATTAATGGGTGCCGTTGTAACTGGAATTTATCTTGCATATCACTTGGCTAATACTGGCGGTGCATGGGATAACGCTAAAAAATTAATTGAGATGAGAGGTGAGAAAGGTACTGAAGAGCACAAAGTTGCTGTTGTAGGTGACATTATTGGTGATCCTTACAAAGATACTGCAGGTCCTGCACTAAACACAGTAATCAAACTCTTGAACACAATTGCAATTGTATTTGTTCCAGTATTCTTTGCAGTTATTGTATTATAACTAACATTAATCGTCTCCTGATAAAATTTTCTTTTAATACATTCGTATCGTGAACCTGTAAAAATACGATACATTGTTTAAAATCTAAACAAAGAACTGGTGACTCATGTATGAAAGAAAACTCCTAAAAGATCAAAAAGAGCGCTCTGTTCTTTTTGTAGGGTTTTTGTTGATTGTGGGCATAGGCATAATGATGATCCTATAATTCCTTTCTTTTCAAAATCAGATGAATCTAATCATATTTTATCAAAAGTGATTGATTAATAGATAAGATTTTCTAAAAAAAGAAAAATAAAATAAAAAAAGATTATAGAATTAACAGCCTTCCATCTTTTGGATGAAATAACCTTTTTCTTTAATCTCAGTTTCTACTGGTTCTGGGGCACCTTGTGTGTGACAGAATTGACATTCCTCTCCTGTTACAGTTGCACCATCTTCACCAACAGTTGCTAGCCATTCTTTTGCAAATTTGATTGCTTGATCATGATCCTGCTTATCGGTGATAACATCGAAATGCATTGTATGACCATCTTTGGCTTTAACATAAGTGTCGTAGACGTGTATATCCATTGCCATATTCTTGATGCAAAATTAGTTCTATTTAATTTATCACTATATTATTAAAATCTGTTTTACATTCTCGTCTTCTAAAATGAAGCAGTTCATTTCCTCTGTCTTGCCTGAATAAATTATCCATGGAAATGGATTTAATCTCATGAATTTTTTATCTGTCTCTGACGGATATGCATCTGATTCTGGATGGGAATGAAAAATACAAACTATCTCCATGTTTGATTCTCTTGCCTTTTGATCCACTTCAAACTCTTTGTCCGGTGAAATCGTAAATGTAACTCTAGACTTTGTGGTATTTTCAGTTAAAACTAATTCTTTTACAGTCCAGTTCTCATCAGTCTCATTTCCAACTAGAATTGCACAAGACTCGTATGGTTTTTCTGATTCTGCATACTTTGCTAGTTCTTGTTTATCCTTATCTGATAAAATAATAGATTTATTCACTATTGTTATTCTACGGACTCTTCTATAATTATTGTTGAGACCATCCATGGGTGTACAATACACATGTATTCGTATGTTCCAAGGTCTAACTTGTTAGTATCTAGTTTGTAAGATTCACCAGCATTTAGTAATCCTGTATCAAATGTTTCACCAAAGTCTACTGAACTTGTTGCAGTATGTGACATTGCATCATCGTTCACCCATTCTATGATATGACCCTTTGAAACTACCGCTTCATCTGGTTCATAGTCTGGAGCACCTTGTTCAGCTGATCCGGCTAACATTGAAATCATAAATAACGGTCCTTCTGGAATTGCTGCTTCTACAGCTTCTTCTACTTCGGAAACTTCTGATGCAACCATGTAAGGGTCTGGTCCTACAAAACCAAATGCCATGTAAAGTCCTATTCCTGTTCCAAATGCTAAAACAAAGATTACTCCAACCGGTTTTGCATATACTGGCATTTTCATTGCAAAGTAAGAAATTACAATTGCCGGAATTGCAATCATAATCAATATTCCTGCAAATAATGGTAATGTTGAATTTTCTGTCATAGTAGTTGCAAATGTTCCAAATCCTAGAGAAATTGAGATGATTGCTAGTACGGTTGCTTTGGTACGATTTGATGTTGAAATTCCTCCTTCCAAAAGACCTGCTGTTAAAATTATTAATCCGAACATGAATAGTAATCCGGTCAATGCATGCATTCCGTCAATGAATGTATGGGCAATTCCTGAATATGATGTGATAAGTCCCACAAGACCGATTGCAGTTAGCCCTCCTCCAGGCATTATTAGATCCCAATTACTCAATTCTGTTTTGATGCTTTCAGAGTATTATTTTATCCTTATGTAACAAAGAAGATCGTCTATTAGAAGGGAATAAATTCGATACAACAAAAATATGAGTATATTGGGAATAAAAGAAATAATTGAAATTTCAAAACCAAGAATTGTTGTTCTTCTTGTAATTACGGCTGTTACATCTATGTATGCAGCAAGTAAATTGATTGGACCTGAATTGGATACTTGGGGATTAATTCACATCATTATTGCAGGAGGTTTAGCATCAGCTGGTTCAAGTGCATTGAATCATTACTATGACCGTGATATTGATCCATTAATGGAAAGAACTAGTACTAGACCAATACCATCTGGACGGATAAAACCAAACTCTGTTTTAATTTATGGTTTGACTGTAAGTGTGATTTCTGTTGTATATGGCGCATTAGCTTTGAATTACATTTCAGCATTTTTCATTGCACTTGGAATATTTTTCTATGTGATAATTTACACAGCATGGTTGAAGAGATTAAATTCATCAAACATTGTGATTGGTGGTTTTGCTGGTAGTGCAGCTTCTATGGCCGGATGGTCTGCAGCTACGGGCTCTATGGATATTCTAGGATTTTTAATTGGATTTCTTGTATTCGTTTGGACTCCATCTCACTTTTGGTGTCTAGCAATGAAAATGAAGGATGAATATTCTGCAGCCAAAGTTCCAATGCTTCCAGTTCTAATTGGAATGCAAAAAACATCAAAATACATTTTAATTAATACTTTGATTTTAATCCCATACTCATTAATGCTTTATGCATTTGGAATGGGTCTTGTTTATACTGCAATTGCAGCTGCTTCTGGGGGTCTAATGCTTGTATATCATTACAAGTTAACAAAAGAACCAACATCTGACTTTGCATGGAAAGCATACAAAGTTACTGCTCCATATTTAACAATAATTTTCTTAGCTGTTGCATTAGATGCAGCTTTTAACTTTAGATTTTAATAATTTTAGGAGTTAGGAAAGCTGGCTTCGTAGTCTTTTTCCTGTGTTTCTTTAATTTGCTGCTCATATTCATCTTCCTCAACTTTTTCTGTAACTGCTTGAATTCTTCTATTATCTTTTGTTACCCATGCTACATTTATCAACCCCATGATCTCTAAATCAAGCAAAACTTTATTGAATTTACCTTCCGTGATGATTGTACCATCTTTTGTGAGTGCCTTTTCTAACTCTTTATCTGTGTAGTTTTCTTTTTGTTTGATTACTTCTAACACGTAATTTCTTATTGGAATTGCCATATCAAATTAACCGTAAAACGTTTTGTCAGCCTCTCGTGGAATGATGCTTGATGCACCTTCTTTAATCTTCTCATACCATGATTCTACTTCTTTTGTTATTGACGGTCTGATTTTTTTTAATCCTGTAGCAAAGTCTTTACTTGAAATTTCTTTGGAGTTGTTTTGCATTGCTTCAACTGCTGCTTCTCTACATAATGATGCCAAATCTGCACCCGAATAACTCTGAGTAGCAACTGAAATTTCATGTAAATCTACATCTTTTGATAAAGGCATTCCATCTGTCAATATTTTGATAATTTCTAAACGACCTTTTTCATCTGGTGGGCTAACAAAGACGTTCAAGTCTAATCTACCTGTTCGTAACATGGAACTATCAATCAAATCTGGTCTGTTTGTTATTCCTATGATTACTACTCTTGATGTTGTTCCTTCCTCCATTTCTGTTAACATTTGACTGAGTATATTTTCTCCAATCCCTCCTCCTTCTTCTCCATTTTTCATTTTTGCCAGTGAGTCTAGTTCATCAAAAATTATTACACATGGTGATGATGCTTTTGCTTTTCTGAAAATTTCTCGTATTGCTTTCTCTGATTCTCCAACCCATTTTGATAATATTTCTGGACCTCTAACAAGAATCATGTTTCCTCCACTTTCAGTAGCTAACGCTCTTGCCAAAATGGTCTTACCACATCCTGGTGGGCCATACAACAATGCACCTCTGGGTGGCTTTATTCCCATTTTACTAAATTTCTCGGGATCATTCATTGCAACTATCAAATTATCTTGAAGAACGTGTTTTGATTCTTCTAATCCTCCTACATCTTCCCAGTAAACTTTCGAGCGTTCTACATAGAACTCTCTCATTGCTGTAGGAATTATGCCATGCATGGCATCATAAAAGTCGATTATTTTTACTTCCATTGACTGAAGAACCTTTGCCGGAATTTTTTCTGTTTCTAAATCAATTTCTGGCAAATATCTTCGAATTGATCTTATTGCTGCTTCTCTACATAATGATTTCATATCTGCACCTGTGTATCCGTGCAACTCTGATGCAAGACTCTTCAAGTTAACATCATCTGCAATAGGCATTCCTCTTGTGTGAATTTGCATAACCTCTAATCTTCCATCAGCATTTGGAACTGAGATCTCCATTTCTCTGTCAAATCTTCCAGGTCTTCTTAATGCTGGGTCTACGCTGTCTGGTCTATTTGTCGCACCAAGTACTACCACGTTTCCTCTATCTGTTAATCCATCCATTAATGCAAGTAATTGTGCAACAACTCTTTTTTCTACGTCTCCATATGCTTCTTCTCTTTTTGGTGCAATTGCGTCAATTTCATCAATGAAAATTATACTTGGTGAATTTTCTTTTGCTTCTTTGAAAATATCTCTTAATTTTGCTTCTGTTTCGCCATAATACTTGTTCATAATTTCTGGACCGTTAATTGATAACATTCTTGCTTCTGATTCGCTTGCAAGAACTTTTGCAAGTAATGTTTTACCGCATCCTGGTGGACCATACAATAATACTCCGCTATGTGGTTCAATTCCAAGTCTCACAAATAATTCTGGATGTCTTAATGGTAATTCTACTATTTCTCGCATTATCTTGATTTCTTCTTGCAATCCGCCAACTTCTTCGTATGTTATACGAGATTTTTTATCTTCAGATGCTTCTGATAAAATTGTTAGAGTGGTTGTACGTTCAATACGTACTATTCCTTTAGGGGAAATTTTTTCTATTTTAAACTCCATTGCGTTACCGAGAATCATTACTGAAATCTCATCACCATGGCTTAATGGCAATCCTTTCAATCTGTTTTTTACAAAATCAGTAAATTCTTTGTCAACTGTCACTTGATCTGCTATTGGAGTTAATGTAACTGATTTTGCAGGTTTTGTTATTATTTTCTTTATTTCAACTACGTCACTTAAAGCAACTCCTAAATTTTTTCTTGTTTGACCATCAATTCTTATTGTATCTGGATACTTCTCATCTTCATCAGTTGGCCAAACTATGGCACAGGTTGATTTTTTTGAATTAATTTGAATTACATCGCCTGGTGTTACTTGAAGATAATCCATTGCATCAGGACCAATTCGGGCTCTCTTCTTTCCAATATCTCTTTGTTTTGCTTCTCCCACTCTCATCTGTAGTGGGTCGACATCTCGAGTCAACTAAACTCCTATTTCATGTCGACTGACATGCGGCTCATATTCAGCACCTCGAACTCACTAACGCCTTCGACAGATTTAACAGCATTTTCTAATGATTCCATCTTGCCTTCAGCATCTTCTAACGTGAATTCTGCTTTGATAAATTCTAATCCAAAAGCTAATGGTTCTTTTGTGTATCTGCGCAATTCAATTTCATCTTTTAGATTTGATTTTATTCCTTCAACTAATTTATCTAAATCTATTTCAGTTCCAGTAGGAAGTATTTTTACAATTAAAAGTAATTGAGCCATTTTCTATGGTCCTGAAAAACCACATGCACCACATGAATATGCGGCTGCGGCTTCTCTACAACTTCCACATCTCCAAATTAGTTCGGCGTTACACTCTGGGCAGTTAAATTTAACATTCTTGTCCCCTGGCATGATGTGTCTACTACATCCATTACATACCGGTAGTGTAATACTTGAAGACATATTCAAATCCACTCTGTTAGGAATTTATATCTTCCTTGAAATTTTAGGCCTTATTTTGCACAAGTCTCTTGATTTCTCCTCCAATCAATGCTTGCATTGTATTGAAGGAACCCTTCATTCCAAGTAATCTCAGAATTGAACTTGTATGAAAATCAAAGTCTTCTTTGTTTGAGATATCTTCTTCAATTTCAGGTGTAATTGAATTAAATAATTTGTTCACTGTTCCATTATCTAATCTCGCAAGTATCTTTCTAGCAAGATTTTGTTTTTCAAACTCTTTTCCAAATTTCTCTTTCCATTCTTTTTCATAATTCATCAATGATGAAGAATTTCCTGTCTCTATTGCTTCAGAAATTGCTCTACCTGCCATAATTCCTGCCATTCCACATGAGAAAATGCCTCCTGCAGTTGTAGGTTTTGCTTGTCCTGCAGCATCTCCGACTATTATTGTATTATCTTCGACAAAATTCTTTATTGGTCCTTTTATCCAGATTGGAGCAAATATTTTTCTAATTGTTGAAAAATTACCTTTAGATTTTAGAAATTCGTCCATTCGTCCTAATGTGTTAATTCCTTTACCTGAAACTCCTACCTTGCCTACTCCTTTTCCTGAAGGAATTATCCATGCAAAAAATTCTGGATATTTTTCTTGATCAAAATATACTTCTACTTGACCCTCTTTAATCCAGTCTGCATACACTTCGTATTGTGCAGTTAGTAATATTCCATCTCTATCTTTATTTGCTAATCTTGAAACTCCTCTACAGTCTACAAAAAATTTACATTCTATATTTCCGTTTGATGTTCTTATCAAATTATTAGTTTTTTCTTGAAAACTAGTCTTCACAGAAATCTCTGCACCATTATCTCTTGCTTGTCTTGCTGCTTGTTTATCTAATTCTCTTCTGTTTATGACTATAATTTTTTGTTTTTTTGAATTAATTGTAATTTCTTTTCCTTTTGGAGAAAAAATTTTTGCACATTCTATTTTACTATCAAATGTTTTTGGCGACGGGTCGATTCCTAATTCTTTTAATGCATTTTCACTAACTAAACCTCCGCAATGTTCTGGACTTCCTACTTCGAATCCTTCTTCTAAAACTAAAACTGAATGACCATTTTTTGCAATTTCTCTTGCAGATAAAAGTCCAGAAATACTCCCTCCTGCTACTACTGCATCATACATGTATGGTTTGTATCTTTATTTGGTATTTGAATTGTAACGTTTATCATCAACTTCTATAATTATTTCATATGACTGATATCAAACAGGTTATTGCAGTTAGAACTGATCTTGGAATGGGAAAAGGTAAGATTGCTGCACAAGTTGGTCATGCGTGTGTTATGGGTGCAGAACATGTTAGAAAATCACACCCAGAATGGTTTCAAACTTGGTGGGGTGGACAAGAGAAAGTTGTTGTCAAAGTTTCTGGAATAAAGGAATTGAATGAAGTTAAGAAAGGGGCAATTGAGTTAGGCCTTCCATGGTCTGAAATCACTGATGCTGGCCATACCCAAATTGCACCTGGGACAACAACTTGTATATCTGTTGGACCTGCACCTGAAAATTTAATTGATAAAGTTACTGGAGATTTATCGTTACTCTAAGAATCAGATATAACAAGCTCTAATTTTGAAAAGTTGTGAAGCAAAAAACAAAAGGTTTACTTGCATTCGCATTTTTGGGTGGTATTCTATTGACATCGACTGTATTGTTTGCAATTGCTCCGCCAGCTGCTACCATGACTATGGAAGAAAAAGAAGTCTTAGATCGATTTGATTTTATGATGAATGCGTGTGTAGAACGTACATCTGATTTGACCAATAATGAACAAGCTCTTATTGCATGTCAGGAAGTTGCAACTCAAGACCGTAATTCTTCACTTTGTGATGTTGGACAGAAAATTGGTGAACAGATGTTAATTGATAATTATTGTACCGAACTTAGTTTAACAAAAACTGGAACTCCTATGGATAATTTCCCTGATGATCAACGTGCAACTTTTTGTGGAGGCAGTGATGCAAAATCAACATCTTATGTGCAAGAATATAAAATTCCAACTTTATGTACACAACCACTTGCAATTAAAGTCGCACCAGATGGAAATGTATGGTTTGTTGAATCAAATGTAGGTCAAATTGCAAAATTTGATCCTATATCTGAAAGATTTACTGAATTTCAAAATGATTTATGGCCTGAAGGTGCACGTACTATGTCTTGGGGAATGGATTATTCTTCTGATGGTACAATGTGGTATACTGATGGAAGTTTTGATACTATTTGGCGTTTTGATACAATTGGCGAAACATACGACGCAATGTCCTATCCTTCTTCTAAAGAAGGTTCGTTACCTCAAAAACTCACTATACGTGGTTCAAATATTATAGTAAACGACTTCACTGGAAGTAAAATCACTTTCTTTGATTTAGCTCAAAACATTGATGACCTTACATATTCTAGTATTGTGGCACCGATTCCAAATTCATTTACCGGTGATTTTGGAGTTGATTCTAAAAATAATTTATGGTATACAAATTGGGTTCCAGAAACTACTGGATTATTATTAAAATTCAATATTGAACAATACAAACAAGATTCCTATTTGGCAAGTACAGGAATAGACATTCCACTCGAAAATTATTTTGACGTATATGATTTTCCAGATGATCTCAATACTGCAAATGGATTGTCTGTAGATGAAAATGATAATGTTTGGATTGTAGATACTTCTAGTAGTTTCTTTTTCAAATTTGATCCTAATGAAGAAAAATTTACAAAATTTGTTACCTCAACACCTCAAAAATCTGCATATGGGAACTCAACTGGAATAATAAAAACACCAATTTCTAGACCTTATTGGACTGAAACTGATATGAATGGAAATCTCATTTTCAATGAACAAACATCTAATCAACTTGCAGTATTTGATATTGATAATGAACGACTAATAGAATACATGGTACCATCTAAAAATCCTAACTGGGCTGACTGTGAAGATAAATCTAAATCCGATTGTGGTGTTGCACAAATTTTTGGTTTTGATGTGATAGATGATAATATTTGGTTTACAGAATGGGCGGAAAATAAAATCGGTGTAGTTGATACTGCAAAATCTCTTCCATTTACAGTAAATACCAATGTTGAATCTATAACCATCAAAAAAGGTGAAACTGAAACAATTTCTTTGAGTATTAATCCATCATCATCAAACATTGGGGATATCAATTTCAATTCTGCTCATACTGCATCTGCTGTTACAAAATCATCTGATCTTTTAATTTCACATAAATTCAATAATTCTAACGAAATTATTGTATCCATCACTGCAAGTCAAATTGCATTATCTGGAGATTACAAATTGCTTTTAGGAGTTTTTAATTCTGAGGTAAACGTATCAAAATACATTGATGTCATTATTGAACCGTGATTCCACAAATTGACAAAGAGATAGGAATCTCTGTTTATACTACAAAATCTACACCTATTTCTGGAAAAATCAAAAAAAATGAAAATGATTTTTTGGTGAGAGAGGTTCTATCTGAAAAAGCCATCGACTCATTTGATAATTTGGATGGGCATGCTGTTTACTTGTTAAAGAAATCTGGAATTGATACAAATCATGCATTAATTGATATTGAAAAGAGATATGGTCTTATCTTAAAATCACTTGGTTTGAAAGATGCAAATGCAAAAACAGAACAATATGTTTACACTTACAAAAAAATAAACTCTCTAGAAGAATATAATGGAAAGAAATACTCTGCACAAAGACTTGGATTTGTAAAAAAACCAATATCAAAAAAAGATATGCTAGGAAATTATTTTGAAATTAGAGTATCTGATTTGAATGATCCATTGCCATCATTTCTTGGAACTGAAAACATTCTTAATTTTTTTGGATATCAAAGGTTTGGTTCAAAACGACCAATAACGCATCTAGTTGGAAAATCAATCGTTAAAGGTGATTATGAAGAGGCACTTGAGTATATACTGAGTTTTTCATCAAAATATGATTCCGAAAAAAATAATGAAATACGGAAATTAATATCTGAACGTAAATCTGAATCTGAAGTAATTGAATTATTACCATTTTCTATGGATATTGAAAGAAATTTACTAAAACAACTTTCCAGTGACAGTGATCCTAAGAATGCAATACGTTCAATCCCTCTTGCATTACGAAGATTTTACATTCAAGCATATCAATCATTTCTATTCAACAAAACTTTGAGCCTAGCACATGAATTTGAAGAAGAATTATCATTACCGACAATCGATGATGTTTGTTTTGATAAAAATTCTATATTGGGAAAATTTGAAAATGATCCTAAGCAAAAACTTGCTATTCCACTTGTAGGTCATTCATATTATAAAAAATCAAGATTTGATTATTACATAAAAAAAATTCTTGATGAAGAATTACTTACTCCAAAAGATTTTTTCATAAAAGATTTCCAAGAAATCTCCGTTGAAGGTGGATTTCGTAATGCATCACTTAATTATCTGAACTTCAAGATTGACGGAAATACAATAAAATTCCAACTATCTCGTGGTTCATATGCAACAATTATGCTAAGAGAAATCCTAAAGCCTTCAAATCCTTTAGATTGTGGATTTTAAAATTCTGAAAGCTTTTTTTATTGTTTAACATGAATAACTGCATGGAGAAGGCAACTTTTGCTGCAGGATGTTTTTGGCACGTTGAAGAAGTATTCTCTAAAACAAATGGTGTTAAATCAACTGCTGTAGGATATACAGGTGGTCATACAGACAACCCTACATACGAAGATGTCTGTACTGATAAAACTGGCCATGCTGAAGCTATACAGGTTGAGTTTGATCCTACTGAAATTTCATATTCTGATTTAGTAACTGTATTTTTTGAAAATCATAATCCCACTACGCCTAATAGGCAAGGTCCTGACATTGGTATTCAATACCGTTCTGCAATATTTTGTCATAATCCTGAACAAGAACAGGCTGCAAAAGACGTCAAAGAAAAATTAAACCAATCTGCACAAAAGACATTCGGAAGTGATATTGTTACTGAGATAAAATCTGCTTCTAAATTTTACCGTGCTGAAGAGTATCATCAAAAATATTTTGAAAAAAATTACTGACTTAACTTTTTCTTTTCCACAAAATAACCAATTAATATCAAAATTACTCCTATCATACTGATAATTACTCCATTATCTACCCATTCTTCACTTTCATACATGAATGATGATTCTGGTCCTACCACTCCTTGTCCTTGAAAACTGAATACGATTCCAAAAATTACAAGAATTACTCCTGGAATTACAATTGACAATGATTTCATTATGTAAAGTTATTTTAGTTAAAATAAAAATGCGATGTTTTTTGAAAATGATCATTTGTTAGGAACAAATTGAAAAGAATTGATTAATTGGGTAAATCAATTTTTACTGTGTTTTTTAATCCAAATTCCAAAAGAATTTTCTGTGTATAGTTGGAATAGCTCTGATGAGAATGTACCAAAAATATTCAAATATTCAAATTTGATTGTTTTTGGAACTGCTGCCGGAATTGCATTATTGACCGCATTTTTACTCAATACCTATTATGGTGAATTATTCCTTGAACATCCCTATCTTATGAATATTCTATTTGCTCCTGCATTTGGAATTGGATTTTTGTATGGTCTGAAAATTTCTGAAAGAGCATTACAACCGTCTGAAACTAGAAGTGCATTCAAACGAAAAATCATGAAATTATTTCTTTTCTTCTTAGTAATTGGTGGTTTGTTTAGCTCTGTAAATTTTGCACTCCATGGTGGTGCAATGATGCCTGATTCATCTTTAGTTGATGACGGTATCGTTCCTTGGGCTACTGACATGATCACTGCAAACGGCGGTGCAACATTTTTGATTGTATCAAGTATTACAATTATGGCTGCAGCAACAAGAAGGATTGTTGGATTAAATGGTGGAATGATTGGAAAAATAATTACATTTTGTGGAACATTCGTTTTCTTTTCAATGATCAGTATGAGTTTAACACAAACTGACCCTAGTAACTCTCAAATCTATCTATACACGTGTTATCATGCTGGAATTATTGGCGGTGCAATGTATCAAATGAATCGTTTTACTTCTAATCTTAATACTTGGGAAGATTACATGAATGGACAGTAATTATTCGACTGTAACTGTTCCAACCATCCAAGGATGAACAAGACAATAATATACAAATTCACCTTTGTCTAAAAATTCAAATTCATATGTAGCTCCTGCCATAATCATTCCTGAATCAAAAGATCCGTCAGGTCCTCCATCTGGAGTTCCACTTGTTGCAAGATGTGCCGCGCTATCATTATTTTCCCAAACTACTGTAGTTCCACTTGAAATGTTTAGTGCTGGTGGAATGTAACATTCATTTGTTTCTTCACATCCTGGTGCACCTGATCCTTCAGGAATTGAAACAATTTCTGCAGATACTTGTGGTGCTTCCATAACTGGTTGTTCCATAACCATAGTTTCAGATTCTTCTGTATCATCTAGTGTCATTCTAGGAATTTCATATAATGTATTTCCAGGTTTATCAAACATCTCACATCCTTCCTGCATGTAATTTCCTGCTTTACACATCTCAAAAAATGCAGTCTTGTCTCTTTGCATCTGATCTCCAAAGAGAACATCTTCTCCAATTCCTAATTGAACTATACCAATTGCTGCTAGTGATGCTGCAACTAGTATCATTGAGTAGCCAACTTTTCTATAATTATGTGGATCTTGCATTTCTGACATTTACTTTGAGGCAAAATTAGGCAAATTTAAAACTTGAGCCTTCTTAATTTTATTAGTGACAATTCAAATTCTTCATTATGAATTTCTTGGACCTATCAAGCTATCCGAATGGGGTCCTCCTATGGATAAAGTAATTTACATAATATTCAATCAAAATAAATCTGGTTTTATTCCACTTTATGCTGGTGAATCTGACAAAACTGATCAGAATGACTTTTTCACAAAAAATGATAATTTCAAGTGTTGGATTCAACATGCTGGTAATGAAGAGAGTCTTTACCTTGCAATTTTGCCTCTATGGGACTCAGAAGAACTAGAAAGAAAACGTATTGTAGACAAAATCATATCAAAATATCGTCCTATATGTCAAACTGAATGATTATTTTGAATTTATTTTATCTTTAACTTCAAATAATTGCATTGTAAGAAGATCAATTGCTTTTTTCAAGTGATCAAATTCATTAATTGAATGAATTTGTCCTTCTGTAAGTTTTCTTAAAATTTTTACATTAGCTTTTGCTTCTTCATCTTTGGCAGTGACCTCTAAAGCATTTATTTTTGCCAAGACATTTTCCAAATCTTTAATCATTTCTTCTTTCGGCGCGTGTTTATTCATGTTTTTGAAATTCTTTTTTACTATATATGACTAGAGTTGTTCATCATCAATCTCTTCAAATGCATCTAAAAATTGATTACACGTACAATCTGGAATTTGACAGGATCCTCTTCTTAACATTGACTCTGAGGATGTGGTAGTTTTATGAATTTCATCTGTATGATGACAACGTCTACAAATCATGTTTGTAACAAAATTCCTAGCAATTTAAGGAATTAGAACTGCACGTGCTTCTATATTTGAATTTTTTAACCTCTCAAGAACTTCATTTGCCTGTTCTAATGGAAATGATTCTGTAACAACCTTGAAATTATTTTTTTGTGCAATCTCAATTACTTTTTCCATGTCTTTCATAGAACCAATTAGTGTACCTCTTACTGTTTTTTCTTCAAACGCTAAGAAATTTGGAATTTTACCTACTGTGGCAATTATCACAGTTCCTCCTTTTTTTACTGATTTTATTGCCGTATCTGTTACAATGTCTGATGGCGCAAATACAATTGCTGCATCAAATAATCCATAATCATTTTTAACTTTATTTAAAAACACATCTTGAGATTCTGTAAATTGGAATGTTTTTTCTGCACCAAGCTTTTCTGCAACATTTAGGTGATCTTTTTTTCTTGACACACCTGTTACTTCACATCCTTCTACTTTGGCAAATTGTATCGCCATATGTCCTACTCCTCCAATTCCATAAATTGCAATTTTTTTATTTTTTTCAGGTTCAGCAGCCTTTACTGCTTTGTATGCAGTTATTCCTGGACAAAATAATGGTGCTGCATATTCTGATGACATACTTTCTGGAACTTTTGTCAGAAAATTTTCTGATGCATTAATAAATTCTGTATAACCACCACGTAATGTTTCACCTGTTATTTCGTTATCTTCACAAAGGTATTCTTTTCCTTCATCACAGTATCTACAATCCATACATGATTTCAAAAGTGGTGTTATTCCAACTCTATCTCCGATTCTAAATTTTGTAACTTTGTTTCCAATCTCAATAATTTTTCCAACCACTTCATGTCCCGGCACTGTTGGAAATGATGAAGGAATTCCTATTTCTTGCCAATCTCCCTCTATTCCGTGTAATTGAGAATGACATACTCCACATGCTTCAATCTTGATTAAAACTTCATCAGGATTATTTATTGAATGTTTTTCAATATTTGTCAATTTCAGTGGTTTATCTTCAATTTTTTTACATTCGGAAAGAACCATGGCACGCATCATTTCTTTCATAACTGAATCTAATCTAACACACATTTATTTTTAGTAGGATGTTCTTATGAAACGTATGGCTGAAATTTTAAAAAAAGATGATTTTCGACGTGTTGAACTCTTAAATTTAGTAACTAAAAATGGTAGTTTCAAAAATCTAAGTGATGATCAGCTGATTCTGTTAGACAAATTATTAAAAAAAAAAGATTACAGTAATGAAAAAAAGGCAGAAAAATCTAAACAAAAATTGCTAAAACAGATTAACATAGAAATTTACAAACGTAATGATACGGCAATCTGGAAAATCTAGATTACATACAAATAATCAATACTTTCAATTACTACATGCCAAATAATCTGTCTAAAGAAACAAGTCCATACTTACTTCAACATAAAGATAATCCTGTTGAATGGTACTCTTGGAATGATGAATCCTTAAAAAAGGCAAAAGATGAAAACAAACCTATTTTCTTATCTGTTGGTTACAGCTCTTGTCACTGGTGTCACGTTATGGCTCATGAGTCATTTGAAAATGATGATGTGGCAAAAATTATGAATGAAAATTTTGTTAATATCAAAGTTGACCGAGAAGAAAGGCCTGACTTGGATGATATTTATCAAAAAATATGCCAAATGTCAACTGGGCAAGGAGGATGGCCACTAAGTGTATTTTTGACACCTGAACAAAAACCATTTTACGTTGGAACATATTTTCCAGTTCTTGATTCCTATGGACGACCTGGCTTTGGTAGTTTATGTCGACAGTTGGCACAAGCATGGAAGGAAAAACCGAAAGATGTCGGCACTTCCGCTGAACAATTTATGTCAAATCTTACTAAACTGGAAAGAGTTTCTGACGGAGGAGAAATTGAAAAAGCTATTTTGGATGAGGCTGCAGTTAATCTTTTACAGGTTGCAGATACTAACTATGGTGGATTTGGTCAAGCACCAAAATTTCCAAATGCTGCAAATCTTTCTTTCATGTTTAGATATTCTAAACTTTCGGGAATTACAAAATTTCAAGAATTTGCGTTAATGACATTGAAGAAAATGGCTAAAGGCGGTATCTTTGATCAAATTGGTGGTGGATTTCATAGATATTCGACTGACGGCCGATGGCTTGTGCCACATTTTGAAAAAATGTTGTATGACAATGCACTTTTACCTCCTGTTTATGCTGAAGCGTATCAAATTACAAAAGATCCTTTCTACCTTGGTGTTGTCACAAAAACCCTTGACTATGTAATGCGTGAAATGACATCTACTTCAGGTTTATTTTATTCTGCTCAAGATGCAGATACCAATGGAGAAGAAGGACAAACTTTTGTTTGGAAAAAACGTGAAATTGAAAATATCTTAGGCGATGATTCTGAAATATTTTGTATCTATTACGATGTTACTGATGGTGGAAACTTTGAAGGAAATACAATTCTTGCAAATAATATCAATATTTCATCTCTTTCATTCAAATTTAACAAAACTGAAGATGAAATCACTGAACTTTTGAAACGTTCATCAAAAAAACTACTTGATATAAGAAGTAAACGAGATCAACCTGGAACTGACGATAAAATTATCACGTCATGGAATTCTATGATGATTTCTGCATTTGCTAAAGGTTATAGAATTTCAGGAAATGAAAAATATCTCAATGCTGCCACAAATGCAGCCAAATACTTTTCAGAACAATTCTCTAAATCTGGATTCATACATAGGACCTTCAAAAATGATATTCCAAAATTAAATGGATATTTGGATGATTATGCATATCTTGTAAATTCTCTCATTGATGTTTTTGAGATAACATCTGATGCATATTTTCTTGATATGGCTCAGAATATTGCAAATTATATGATAGAACACTTTTGGAATGAAAATGAAAAATCATTTTACTTTACGGCTGATACGCATGAATCTTTGATAGTTCGCCCAAAAAATTATTATGATTTATCTGTTCCATCTGGAAATTCAGTTGCTGCAAATGCATTACTAAAACTTCATCATCTCGTAAACGATAAAAAATTTCTTAAAATATCTAAACAAATTTTGGAATTAAATGGTACCTCTGCTGCAGAAAATCCATTTGCATTTGGATATCTACTTAATGTAATGAATCTATATCTAAAGCATCCCACAGAAATTACGATAATTAATTCTGAAAACTCTGAAATTGTAAATTCTTTGTATAAGAAATTCATACCTGAAGGAATTATAATTCAAATTAAAGACAAAGAAAATCTTGAATTATTATCTAAATACTCGTTTTTTGAAGGAAAAGAATTTTCAGATAAAACAAATGTGACTATCTGTAAAAACTTCACTTGTTCTTTACCCTTATCTGAATTGTCTAAAATAGAAGAAATTCTCTAAATTCTTAGTATATCTATTCTTAATACCTGTCCAACTTGTGGTCTACCAAGTTTTTCATATCTATTTTTTGGCATGGTAATTGAGATATTTGTTTGTGCATAACTTTTCATTTTGATAGTTGGCTGTGCCTGAAGCATTGCCTCAAGCAATGGCATGACTTGTTCTTTTGTATCTTGATCAAGTTTCTTTGAAACATTTTCTATAATCAATTGTTTTTGTGAAATTGGTTCTGTTTGAACATCTTCTGTAAGTGAGATTTGTATTGCTTGACCATTATCTACAATTTGCTGAATTTTGTATCCAATTATTTCTGACATAACTCATCCACTTTCTGTTTAGATTTATTCCTACCTATAGCTTCTTTTCATCTAACGCATTGGTGATTTTATGAATATTATCTCTCATAAATTCATGAAATTCCTGTATGTCATCTAATCTAACTTCTAATTGTTGATTTGAATATGTCTGTAAAAATGCTGAATACACTGTACCAACTATAACTCCAAATGCTATTTCTTTTTTAGAGCTGGAAAATTTACTGTACTCGTTTGCAAATTGATTATAAGAATCTGCTTGGTCAATATAGTATTGTAATAAATCTTCTAAAAATTTTTTATTTTCCTCTGAAATTGTCATTTAACATTCTTGTTTGTGTGTATGTATAAGAATTATTGTCGAGCTAAAATCTTTGAACATCTACCAAGTGCATTAGTGATTCTTTCAGGATTTCTTGAAAAAATTACATATGATGATACTGAAATTACTAGTAATGCACCTGAACCTAGTGGAAATTCTGGAACTGCTGCATACTCATCTGATTCTGCAATTATGGTATAATCTGCTACATTCAATGATTGATTCTTCTCGTAAATTGGAACCAAAAAGTGACTTTCCTCACCAGCTCTCAAAAAATCAGGCTGTGTTTGAATTTTTGAAACTGTCAAAACTTTTCCATTTCTATCATATAATGTCGCAACGACATTTATCATGTTGGCAGTAATATCGCCATTATTTTCAATAGTTCCTGAAATTATTAAATTATTTAATTGGTCTCTCTTCATTTCTGATGAAATAATTTCAATTACTTGATTTTTTGGCGCTGCAAGTTTATACTCAAATCCCAAATCATAATCGAAAAAATTATCAATCTTTTTTTCATGTGTAATTATATCAAAACTACCTTTCATTCCTGGCATTATTATATTTGTCAAAACTTTTCCATTTATTGTGTCTAGTACTTCTCCATCACCATCCATTAATGTGGCTATGATTTTTATCTTATTCACTGGTGATTTTGTATCATTTTTAATCTCACCTACAATATGCAATATGCCATCATTACCAATGTATGTTTGATCATTTTCAACTATTATCTCTCCAAATGCTGGCTGTATCAACAACAATAATGGAATTAAAAATATGAGTTTTTTCATAAAAATACTGTGATTTTAAACGCTTAAAGATTTATTGCTCAATTCCTACTTTTGCATCATTAAACGATTTTAATCCTGCTTGTTCTGCTTCAAATGATAATTGTGTTAATTCTTGTGATCGAATTAATTCTAAGTCATCTCCATTTTTAATCCAATCTAAACGATGTTCATGTGATTCAATCTGATACTCCAAAGATAATTTTAGTAATTTTACAGATCTTGAGAATGCATCTGGTGGTTGTAATTCATCATATTTATCTAGCAATTCATTAAATGTCTCGAGATGTTTTTCTCCAATTCTAATCATCTCATAATCGGAGATTGAGTTTTCATTCCATTTTGCTATGCTTGAAATGAATAGTCCTTGTTCATTTTGGATTTCTTCTTGTAGAGATTGAATTTCATTTCCAAATGCAAATCCACGAATTTTTGCTTGATCTGCTGAGTAAAAATAGAAAACAATGATTCCTATGATGACTGCACCTATTATGATAATTGGAAATTTACTTTTGGTTTTTTTTGCTTTACGTTTACTCAAATTTAATCGATATATTTTCCTGTTTCATCTGATTTTAATTCTATGTTGAGTTCTGTTCCACTGATAAAAGATTCACCTCTGACAGTTCTAATTCTAGCGATAACTAATTCATGTGGCCATATCTCCACCACTACCTGACCAACTTCAGGGCTATCTGGTGCATCAACTATCTTGATATCTTCTTTTTTAATTCCATAATCTTGTAATTTCTTAATACTATGTTCAATTAGTGGTTCTGGGTCGTTGTGACTTAATGCCCAAACTGTTCCAGAATATTCAATTTGCTGCAACACAGTTTCACTTTTTTTTTCGTATAAGTGTCATTCGCCTTTGATGACATTTAATGTCATTGTACTTACTACTCTGGATAATTGTCGTATCCTCAATGAAACTGTTTTTTCAAAATCTTCTTGAGTTTCTGCATGAATTTCTGCTATTATGTCATATGCTCCAAATGTAACATATGCATTTTTTATTTCATCCACTTGTTGTAGTTCTTCTAAAATGTACTCTTCAGCACCTAAATCACAATTTAATAAAACAAATCCGATATGCATTTTTTCTTATCTTCTTTAACTAATCCTTGTCTTTAAGTGTTAAATTACCACTTCTTTTTGGAATCGCGGTTTTGTCTTCCATATGATGAGCGTGCACTTCCTCTTCTTTTGTATTGGTCTCTGGCAGGTCCGTCTCTACTATGTCCACCGCCACCATAACTTGATCTTCCACCGCCACCATAACTTGATCTTCCACCGCCACCATAACTTGGTCTGCTTCTACCCCCATAACTTGGTCTACGTCCGTATCCTGAACGCATTGGTTGTGCAATTCGTCGTCCCACGTCACGTTTCAATGGATCTGGAATGTGAACTTCAACTCCCATTGTTTTATTCAAGTCGGTTAAATCTGATTTAATTTGTTTTTTAATAAATTTCCAATCTGCGATTGATGAATATGATACAAGTGTGATTGCTTTTCCTTTTGCTCCTGCTCTTGCTGTACGACCAATTCTATGGAAATAAACCATATCTTGATTTGGAACATCATAATTTACAACCAATCCTACTCTTGGAACATCTATTCCTCTTGCTGCAACATCTGTTGCAACCAATATGTCTGCTTGATTTTTTCTAAATTTCATCATGGAATATTCACGTTTATTCTGTGACATGTCTCCTTCGATTGCAACCACTTTGTATTTAGATTTTGTTAAATCCCTTGCAACGTTTCTTGTTCGAATTTTTGTTGAACAAAATACTATAACTTGACCTCTGTTTTGATTAATGAAGTCTGTTAGATACTTGTGTTTCTCTCTATCTTTAATTACTAAAAATGCTTGATCAATTCCTTCTCCGCTTAAATCATCTGAATCAATTAGGATATTTTTTGGGTTGTTTAGATATTTATCTGCAAGTCTAAGAATTTCAGGTGGCATTGTTGCTGACCATAAAGATGTAATTCTATTTCCTGGAACCTTTTGTAAAACATATTCAATATCTTCTATGAATCCCATGTCCAGCATTACATCTGCTTCATCTAATACTACATGCTTGATATCATTAGTTCTGATTGAACCATTATCCAAATGATCAATTAATCTTCCAGGTGTTGCAACCACAATTTCGGGTTTTCTACGTAGTGCGTCTAATTGAATTCCAATTCCTTGTCCACCGTAAACGGTTACTACTTTAATTTTGGTATATTTTCCAATTTTCTTTATTTCTTCGGTAATCTGCATCGCTAATTCTCTTGTTGGTGCTATGACTAATCCTTGAATTCCTCCACCATGGATGATATTTTGCAGCATTGGTATTCCAAATGTTGCTGTCTTTCCTGTTCCTGTGTGTGCTTGACCAATTACATCATTTCCTTGTAAAAGTTCTGGAATTGCTTGTGCTTGAATTGGGAATGGTGTAGTAAAACCAAGATCCTTGATTGATCTCAGTATGTCATCTTTTATTTTTAATTCGTCAAATGTGTTCATTTTTTTTTCTGTCTAAAGCAATGACAGAGAAAGCGAACCTAATCTATCATTATTTCTATTATCACACGATTCGATCGTCTAATAAACCCATGCTTGGAATTAATTGATTCCTATGGTGAATCGTGTAATTGTAAAATTTGTCAAATTGTTTATAACCTATTTTTGATTAGTGAGCCTATGGATGAAAAAAAGCAAAATGATATGGATAAACAAATTGAGGCTGAAAACTCTGATATCTCATGTAGCTCATGCCCTATTGATTCCGTCGCTCAAAAAATCATGAGCTTGTTTAGGCGTAAATAATCTACCATCTTAGAGCCAATGCAAGGTTTTTTAATTAAATTCATATGTTAAAATCAATGGTGCATATAAAGAAAATTGCAGTTGCTGGCGCAGCCGTCACATTGGTTACAATACTTTCAATTTTTGCTACATCATACATGTCTGACTTTGACACTCCTCGGACTTCCACTACTGAAGGTGAATTTCAAAAACTCGAACTAAAACAAGCACCTGTATTAGGTTATGACACTGCAACTGTTACAATTATCGAAGTTGGTGATTACCAATGTCATATGTGTAAACTTTGGTTTGAAGAAACTCGACCACAAATTGTTGAAAATTATATTGAGACTGGAAAGGTAAATCTAGTTTTTCTGGATATGCCATTTTTAGGCAGTGATTCAATTCCTGCTTCTGAGGCAACATATTGTGCAGATGATCAAGGAAAATATTGGCAATACCATTCAATGCTTTTCACATATCAACAAGAAATAGATGATGGTTGGGCAAATGCAAATAGATTACAAGCCATTGCATTCAATTTAGATCTAGATATTGAACAGTTTGATAAATGTATGACTACTGATGATCATTTTGCTAGAGTTAATTATAACAAACAAGTAGCTGTTACTGAATTTGGCGCAACTAGTACTCCTACGTTCATGATTGTAAATACAGATGATGGGAAAGCACAACGAATTGTAGGTGCACACCCATACTCGACATTTGAAGATGTAATTAATTCATTACTCTAAATTGAATAATATTTTTGGCCTTGTTTATTCAAATCCCTCTTACATTTTAATTGCAACTGGATTTTTTTTCTTATTATTCATACCACTTATTATAATTTCAGAATTTTTATTTCTTGAACCATTTTTGGTATTCTCTATGTATCCTGAAACTACATTGAGCTTTTCTCTAATTGTAATCTTATCATTTCTTTCATCTCTTGCAGTATCGATGAATATCTATCGTGTTAAATTAATTAAAGAAACTAAAAAAATAGGTTCGAGTATTGTTGGAACTATTATTGGGGCATCTGCGGGTGCATGCTCTTGTGGTCCAATTGCATTTTCAGTTATTGCCACTTTTGGAACAGCTGGGAGTATTGCAAGCTCATTTCTCACAATTTATGAAATTCCAATCCGCTTAACATCTATTGGGATTCTTGGAATTGTAATTTTTATCACTTCAAAGTCTCTTTCACGTGAGTGTAAAGTGAAATTCTAACCTAGTTCAATTTTGTTAATGTAAAAAGACAATTTTTTACAACCCACTAAAATTACTTCTAAAATTGTAATCTCTTACTATGTCACGATTCTTCGTTCCAACTCGTCCATCCAAACGAGCATACGATGCTGATGAATTAGATGAGACAGACGATCAATAATAGAATCTCTTTCTATATTTTTAAAAATGAACTATTCGGTACCTCTAAATCTGTAAATATTTCTGGATGCAAAATTTTAGCTAAAATTTCAATTCCTTTTACTATTCTGATACTTGGTTTACTAAAAAATGAATTTGCATCAACTGCAAAAACTTTCTTATTTTTAACAGCTCTTAATTGATTCCATCTAGTATCATTTCTAAGATATTTATTGTATTCTGAAACTGTTCTTTGAACATCAAAACCACATGGCATCAAAATTAATACATCTGGATCTGTATTCTCAATTTCTTCAATATTCATTTTTCTTGAATGTTCTCCAGTTTTTGTTATCATGTTAATACCTCCTGAAAATTCAATCATTTCTGGAACCCAATGACCTGATGTAAAAAATGGCTTTATCCATTCTATTCCTAAAACTTTGGGTTTGTTTGAAATTTGTACATTTTTTATTTTATTGATTCGTGAATTAAGTGAATTAACAATTTCTATACCTCTTTGCACCTTATCAATTTTCTCTGCAATGTCTTTTACACATTTCAAAATACCTTGCACATCATGAGGACTCATCGAATAAATTTCTGGTTTCTCATCAAGAATTTTGATTGCATTTTTTACTTGATTGGTATATGCTGAACAAACCTCACAAATTTCTTGTGAAATAATTAGATCTGGTTTTGCATTGATCACATTCTGTGTTACTAATTTGTAAATATCTTCTCCTCTCTCTGAAAGACTACAAATTTGATCATCAATTTCTTGGCTTGACATATTTTCTGGTTCAAAGACACTTTCTATCACTCTTGGTTTACTTGATGCATCATTAGGATAATTACACTCATGAGTTACCCCGAACAATTTTTCTTGTGCTTCTAATTCATAAATTAACTCTGTTGCGCTAGGCAAAAATGAAACAATTCGTTTACTCTTCATTTAAAATTATTATCTTATTAGTTCTCTTTAACTTTGTGTCAATTTTTTAGTAGATGAATTATTTATTATTCCTAAATTTTATGAAAATGTATGTCTAGAAACGGTTCTGATATTAGAAAAGGTATTGAACAAAACTGGCATGAATATCTTTCAAAGTATGCTAATCTTTTCTCTTCTAATGAAATACAGGGTTCTAGTCCACCTTCCGTTTTTGTAGGCTCGTATGGGTACCCCAAAGTTGGTATTGGACCAATGCTACCTCCTATTCACGGAGATACTACTCTTTTAGATGCGCCTGAAAGATGGCTTGGAAAAAGTCTTGAAGAAATTGTTAATTATAGATTAAATCTTGTACGCGGAATACAAAAAGCGGGTATTGAAGAGACCACTGGCCGTTTTATTGAAAGCCTCCATGAATTAGCAATGTCATCAGGTTCTATTGATTCTGAAATAGAATTTTTAAAAAAACCTACTCCGCTTCCTTCTATTGATGGTCAAAATCCACCGTTTGGCCCTCTTGGCGAAATAAAGAGTGCGAAATTTTCTCCAAATTCCTCTATCAAACCAATAGAAAATGCATACTATGACACTGATCTAAAAGCTGAAGATGCAGTGATGAAACTTTATAATTCTGGAATTGAAATATCTAAAATCCAAAAATGTTTCAGTATTGGAATGTTTGGTGAAAATAGAAAATTAGTTCCAACAAAATGGAGTATTACCGCAACAGATCAGATAATCTCTAATGATTTAATGCATAATATACTTGAATTTGATATAATTGATAGATGCGATGTTTTCAACTTTGATCATCTTGGAAATTTATTTTCAGTAATATTATTTCCTCATAGATGGATTTTCGAAATGCAAGAAGCATGGCATGATAAAAATTCCATAGGATTTGGAACTGATTATGAAAGTGCAAAAGGAATTGATCATCCTCCATCTATTGCAGGTGCATATTTTGCAGGTAAATTGGCAGTAACTGAATACTTACAAAAAATTAAAAGACAATCGGGCGTTATGATATTTAGAGAAATTCAACCTGAATATGCTGTACCTGTTGGTGTTTGGCAGGTTCGTGAAGGAGTAAGGGAAGCAATGAAAAAAACTCCTCAAGAAACAAATTCATTAAATGAAGCAATTACTCTTGCAACAACCCGAATGAGTATTAGCAAAAATGAATGGCTTGCTCATGGAAATATGCTCAAACTTGTAGCTCAAACAACCATGTCTGATTTTTTCTAATATTTGCATATTTATTGAGAGACTACAAACCACACTCAATGGAAAACAAAAGTGTCATGATAGCTATTATACTTGTTTTATCTCCTATCCTATTCACAATGGCAATATATCCTGATAGTTTTAGTCTTAGTTGGAATCAAGGTCGAGGTGGATTTCTTTTTGCAGCCGCGTTCATTGCAGCGGAATTAATTGGATTAAAATTTGTAATTCCAAAAAAGCGTTTCTTTTACTGTATTCCGTTAATTGCACTCACAATAACGTATTTCATATCTCTTCAATTCGGTGTTAGAGATTACATAATGAGTTTAGTTGATGTTTTTGGTGTCTTAGAATATTCTTGGGAATGGTTATTTGATTTCACAGTAATGGCGATTTTTGTCACTGCTTCTCTTGCAATCTTATTTGGACGAAAATGGATTAGAATCGGACCTGCTGGACCAATATTTTTAGCTGGTAATGCAATAATTTTGGCATTAGATTCTTTCTTTCCTTATGATACTCTTGGGCCATTGCAATACATTGTACCATATTTTGTACAAGCCAATGTTTGGGTAATTACTGTACTTGATCTTGGTGTTGCAACTGCACGCGATAATCTAATGTTCCTTAATGGAGACTTTGGTCCCTTTGCATTACAGGTGTTCTGGCCATCTGCAGGAGTTCATAGTATAATCATCTATTCATTGGTAATGATGGCATTTCTCATAAAAATGAGAATTCCACGAAATCGTAAAATAATATATTTTGTTTTAGGTATTCTTGGAACTATTTTTGTAAATATGATCCGAATATTTTCATTATCTGTTTATGCACTAAAAGTAACCACTGATCCTGAAGCTTGGGAAGAATTTCATTCTGTAGCTGGAGAAATAATGTTCCTTCCTTGGTTATTCATATTCTTACTGGTTGTTACTGCAGTTGAAACAAAAAGACTCAAGAAATTAGAATCTAAAGATACATCTAAAAATAATTTGTAATACTACTTTGACCTTCAACGTCTGAAAATTCTGAAATCCTAACTCCAATTCTTCTAACTAACATTACTTGTTCACACAATGCTTCTTCTAACAATTGACTTGTAACTTTTTTCAATTCCATTTCATCATTTACTGGATTTTTTAGCATTCTTGATTTAGTTTTTGTTGATAAATCTTCATTCACAAATTGAATTCCAATTGAGCGATACATCTTATTATTTTCAATTGCTATCTTGTTTAATTGAGTGCATAATTCAATCATATTTTCTCGTAGAAATTCAAGTTCTTTAGAATTTTTCTTTAAAGTAACAATTTTACTAAATTGAATTGTTGGAGGTCTTTCTTTGACTATTTCTGTATCTATTCCTTTTGCCGAATTGAAAATATATCCTCCAGTTTTTCTTCCAAATATTTTATTTAAATCAAAAACATCAATTTTTCTTAATTCTTCTATTGTATGGACATTCATTTGCATGAACACATTTTCTGTTTTTTTTCCTATCCCTGGAATTTCTCTAATTTTAAGTGGTGATAAAAATTCCTCAACTTGTTCTGGTTTTACTGTTGTCAATCCATCAGGTTTTTTATAATCTGAAGCAATTTTTGATAGTAATTTGTTTGGAGTAATTCCAACAGAACATGTAAGTTTGAGACTATTTCTTATTTCATTTTTTAATTGTTGTGCTAAATGTTCTGCATTATGAAAATCTATTTCTGTTTTTTTTGTAACGTCTAGATATGCTTCATCTCTACCAACATATTCAAACACATCTGCATACTTTTCAATTATTTCCATTGCTTTTGATGACATGTCAGAATAATAGTCAAAATCTGCTGGCAAAAATACTGCATCTTCTTCTTTTAGTTTATTTTTTGCAAGCATGATTGGTATGCCAGATTTTACCCCAAATTTTCTTGCATTATAATTTGCAGTAGCTATAGCGCCACTGTCTCTTCCCCTATCTGAAAATATACAAACTGCAACACATTTTCCTTTAATTTTGGAATTTCTTATTTCTTCGCACTGTGCATAAAAATAGTCAAAATCAACGTGAAACACAATTCGTTTTTCCATATTTTGTTTTAAAATTCAATTCTTATTACAATTACGTAATTTTATATCTGAATCTGAACTAGTCATCATTGATGGATTCTGCAATTGAAGTAAATGATGATGGCGTTAAGGTAAATCCTGAAATTATGGAAAATGAAAAATTCTATCATTGCATTTTCAAGGATAAAGTGATTTTAGTCTTTAAGGATCACCAAGAATTTTTGAATTGTTTTGAAATTGAAGAAAAAGAAATAGTAGACAAAATCAAATCTTCGAAAGCTGGCGATGTGCATTCTATACTTGAATCTTATATTGAAAAAGAGAAGCTTAAAAAACAATAAACTTGTCTTACTGTAATAATGAGTTCAAATTCTGATGCATCTGACATTCTTGATGAAATATTAGAAGATTCAAAAAAACCTGAAAACTCCCCAGAACCTGCAAGTACACCAGAACCTGCAAGTACACCAGAACCTGCAAGTACACCAGAACCTGCAAGTACACCAGAACCTGCAAG